>OMCA01000138.1_pt1 | contig 45886 bp, 38 predicted proteins | sample 1673621 | NCBI WGS metagenome assembly OMCA01 (sample SAMEA103958117, study PRJEB25191) | human gut metagenome | biome: human-associated habitat [ENVO:00009003]; feature: intestine environment [ENVO:2100002]; material: feces | place: Germany | collected 2013/2015
TATCCACAACGGTCCGAGTACGGTTTGCTTGTAGGAATTTTTAAAATCACGCTTTACGAACAGCATAACAAGGTCACGGTACTTTCGGACATCACCGAGATTAAGTTCAAACAATCTGCGTTTTGAAGTAATATCGGTTATTTCATTATTTTTCAAGCCACATTCCCCTTTTGTCGGTATTTCACATACAAAAAATTTTAACACATTTATATTTTTGTGTCAATTCAGGTTGATTTGCAGACATAATAATGATAAAATAAATTAAGTTTATTTACGAAAGGAATTTGAAAATGACAAAAATTAAAAAGATTTCGGCAATCATGGTTGCCGCAGTTATTCTCTGCACATGCTTTTTAATGAGCGGTTGCGGCGGTAACACAGAGAGCAGTTCTTCTGAAAAAGCAACTTCTGCAGTTTCAAACGAAGAAACAACATCCGCAAGCACAGACACCACCGACTACAAATCAAGCTACACAGCTATTGATGTTAAAGACTACGGTAAAATTGAAGTTGAGCTTTATGAGGAGCTTGCTCCGATTACAGTCAAGAACTTTGTTGACCTTGCAAAAGACGGTTTTTATGACGGTCTTACTTTCCACAGAATCATTACCGGCTTTATGATTCAGGGCGGTGACCCAAAGGGTGACGGCACAGGCGGCAGTGAAAAAACAATCAAGGGCGAATTTGCTCAGAACGGCGTAAAGAACGATTTAAAGCACACAAGAGGCGTTATCTCTATGGCTCGTTCGATGATGCCCGACAGCGCAAGCTCACAGTTCTTTATAATGCACAAGGACGCTCCTCATCTTGACGGAAGCTATGCCGCTTTCGGCAAGGTAGTTGACGGTATGGACGCAGTTGACGAAATCGCAGATACCGAGGTTGACTGGAATGACAAGCCCACAACTCCTCAGGTTATGAAGAGAGTTTATATTGAAGACTAACAGCGTTTAAACCACGCAAGGTTTACAGCACAGGCTTCTGTATTACGCAGAGGCCTGTATTTATTATAAAAAGTTTTTTATAAATTTTCTCAAAAGCGTGACCTTTATAAAAATATCCTGTCTTTATAGGTGAACAGGCTGTTTAATAAAAATAAAAGGGAGTGAGAATTATGGAAGACAGCAGGATTATAGAATTATTCTTTGCGAGAGATGAAAAAGCAATATCCGAAACCCACGGCAAATACGGCAGATACTGTTACTCTATCGCCTACAACATACTTGCCGTGAATGAGGACTGCGAAGAGTGCGTAAACGATACGCTGATGAAGACGTGGAATGCCATTCCGCCGCAGAAGCCGAAAAAGCTGTCGGCATTTCTCGGCAGGATAACACGCAACCTTTCGCTTAACAGATTCTTTGAGAAAACAGCAGATAAAAGAGGTTCGGGACAGACAGCCGCCGTTCTTGATGAGCTGGCTGAATGTGTGTCGTCCGGTGTTACTACGGAAGATATTTCCGACAACAACACGCTAAGGCACGCCCTCAACGATTTTCTCTTCTGCCTTGAACCCGAAAAACGTATTATCTTTATGCAAAGATACTGGTATATGATGCCGATTAAGGTGATTGCCGCCGAACATTCATCTACCGAAAGCCGCATAAAAATGATACTTCTCAGAACCCGAAACGAACTTAAGGAACATCTTATAAAGGAGGGTATAACGCTATGAAAGAAAAACGCTTACTGAATGAACTCGGCAACGTAAACGATGATTTCATCGAACAGGCAAAGCCGAAAATCAAAAACAACAGAAAAAAGCTGTACGCTGTTATCGGCTCGGTGGCTGCTACGGCGGCAGTGTTTGTGGCAGTATTCGCAACCGGAAACGGTTTACTCAAAAATGCCGATAATGATTTCACCAATTCATCATCAGCAATCACAAACGAATCAACAAACGAAACAACAGCTTTGGCGTACAGCAATATTAATATTTATTATCTGAATGGCACAAGCACGGAAAAAGCAAGTAAATATCTTGCCTGCGACCCTAAAGTTATTTTTTCCGAGTGGAAAAAGCTCAATAGCATCGGCGATGATGTACGTTTTATCAAGTGCTTTATCAACAGCAACGGCAAAGAGAAAATCAACGAAAGCACAGCCACCTACATTGTCGGCGACAAAGCGACTCTTGAACTGACAATATCGAGTGATATAAAGAAATATTACGAAAAACACGGAGAAGAACCACTCCTCTCTTCTCTCAAAAAAACATTTACCGAATATTCCGACTTCTGCACCGATTATAAACTCATAATTGAATAAACCTATATAACGCTGTAAACCGACACAGATTTACAGCGTTATATGTTTCTCTACCGTCTGATCCGATGTAGTTGCCGAGCATAGCCGCATAGACATTATCGCCTACTCCCCATTCTGACGCAAGCGTCTGAATGGGAAGAGCGGCTAACGCCATTACAGCAGCAAGGAGCAAGCCTGCCAGCTTTTTGAATTTGTTTTTAACCATAACCTTTGTCCTTTCTTGGTTTGTATTTGTATATATAAAAAAGCAGTCCTACGTGTGCGGACTGCTTTGGATTTTCATATTTAATTGACTTTCAGAAAAAGAAAAAGAGCCTTGATTTTTCAAAGCTCTTATTTATATTAAATTGTTGACAAAATCAGCGTAATTATGATATTATATATCTGCGAGAGCAACCTATAGATGAATAGGCGGTTACCCAACTCCCGAAGCAGAATCAACTCTGTGAGGGAGGTGAAGTGTGATGAACTACATAACATTAGAAGATCTTCTTCTGTTCAGCTCATTTTTAGCTAATTTTGTTATTGCTGTTTTTACTGCACTTTCTTTTTATAACAAAAAGAAATAACCGCCCCATACTTGCAAACGTGAGCGGTTAAATCTTTTAACTTCTTCGGGAGCAACCGTCTGATCTGGTTGCTCTTGTACTTTTATTATATACGCATAATTCTAAATTGTCAAGTGCTGTAATTAAACTTTATGAATAAACAGCACCAACTGTTCAACCTCTTAAGAAGTATATAGCGTATGCTTTTGTCAGCTTTCCGTTTTCATCTCGCACATCCATATCTTCGGATATATCTCGAATGTAGACCTTGAAGTAATCGCCCTTTTTCATTTGTGCGACTCTAAAATTAGCACCTGCTTCATCTTCAACATTTCTCTTTATTACATTAGGGTGCATATCGTAAGAAATAACGAGAGGAACGTTCCAAGTACTGCCTTCAGGAGTCCAATCCGGATCATCAAGATTTTTCAAACCATAATTATTAACGGCGTCATCAACGATGACCTTCTTTATAGCTTCAAGGTCGAACGGATATTCATATATCGACTTCGGCTTGCTTTCCTGCTTCTTTGTTGTGGTGGTCGCAGGCTTAGGTGTTTCAGCTTTCTTTGTGGTTGTTGTAGTCTGTATAACAATCTTGCTGTCGCTCAGATAGTCGCTGTGTATAAAGCTACCGTCAGAAAGTTTGAAGTAGCCTGTGTCGGTCTTGGCTGTCACTGTCACCTTGTCGTTCACGCTGTACAGCTTAACTGTGTCAGCGCCGAGTACGGCTTTCTTACGGCTGTAGCAGTCGGTGTTGACGTACTTTGTACCGCTTGCTTTTGTTTCTGTCCATTCGGGTGCAGGCTTTGTTGTGGCGGCGGTTGTTGTCGTTGCCGGCTTTGGCTTTGCCGTGGTGACTGCTGTAGCTGCTGTCGTTTCCGCCTTTTTTGTTTCCTGCGGCTTTGCGGTGGTCACTGCTGTGATAGCTGTGGTCTGAGCAGTAGTTGTTTCTGCTTTCGGCTCGTCAATCCTATCCATCACCGTTCCCGTTACTGCCGGAGCGGTAGTTGTCACTGCCGTTTCGGGTGCAGAGGACGTTGTGCTACTTACATTGCCTGCCGTGCAAGCACTGGTCAGTATTACGCTGATAAGGGTTATTGTTGCGAGTATGGTGTGGGTACGTTTCATTTTGTCCTCCATTTCTTTTTCGCTGTATTTACTATCTTTAGTATATCATATTTTGATTTGATAGTAAACATATTATCAGCGAAAATACAAACAAATCTTAATCCATTATATTGGTAATTGTCACAACTGTTGAAAGTTCTGTTTGGGCAAAAGAAAATTGCCGCCGTTGGCGACAATTTGTAGGTTTTAGTTTTTGTGCTGTTGTTAAGAACAAAATTGTGGAATTCTTTATTTACGCAATATTGAAAGTTATTATTCAACTGTAATTTTATAAAAACAGGTTGAATAGAAAATTATTTAAAAAAGTCGTCAAGAGAAACGACTTTTATTGCTTCGCTTATAGTCACAGGATAAATAGTGCTTTTTTCAATTTTAATATTAGGGAGTATAATTCGATATTCCTGTTGCTCCTTAAAATATTCATCCTTGCAGAAAAGAGCTCTATACGCATATTTTTCATTTAAAGTAAAAGTTTTATTTCCGTTTTGATTTTTAATTGAAGTATCTTGTGCTAAATACTTCATATAATCATTATCCATTTGCACTTTTTGATTAGCGTTTCCTTCATAACCTTTGTCAATTTTAAAATAGTGTACTTTTTCATACAAGACTTTTTCGCCAATAGAGTTCTCAACATCCTTTAAAAAAAGTGAAGGATTCGATATTATAGCCACTGCATTTGCTTTTGGGAAATGTTCTTTAATCACTCTTTGCTTTTTAATTGATAATTTTATGATATTTTGACCGTTATCGTTGAAACAACAGTCATCTTCAAATACAGCGAACAAACAGAATATTGGAGTTTTTTTAACGCTTTTATAATAGCAAAGAAAATTTATGTCACAATCTATATAAAGTGCTATATTTGAATTTGGGGATTCTATAACTACATTTCGCGCAAATATTCTTGAACCTGCTTCAAGAATATCACCTTGCCCTTTATTTTGTTGCTTGTTTTCTATATTCTGAAATGTCTCTGCATTTGAAAAATAAAGGTTTCCATTTGCAAAAGAATCGAGGTGTTGTTTTTCGCCGAATTTTAAAAGGTATTTAACTCCGTCCATATATATCTCCTTTTTAGTTGAACAACGATTTACTATTTATGGAATTGTTTGTTGTATTTGATACTGACTTTTTTTACTTTACACTTATGCTTATTTTCTTTTACAATTTCTTTCTTGCTTTTATCATCATTTTCTTCTTCGCTTTCTTTTTGAATTAGATCGAGCGTATCTATATCTCCTATCTTTGTTTCAAAGTAATATTTCTTTATTAAACAAGCCACAGTTGCAAGTGAATTAGAAATAAGAAGCGGTAAAATAAACAAATTTACCATATTATTCAGAATATCTCTGGTTGAGTTATATGAATTATAAATACCGGTATTAATGAAAAAATCAAACTTGTAATCATCCGGGAGTAGCGATATAAATGTATTGGCAATTGTGAATATGAGTTGAAGTACAATTGCGCAAACTGCGTTAACATAAGCGCCAACTCTATTATGCGTAAATAAACTGAGAAGACACCATACTACAGTAAAACAAATCACAATCGCACAATAATCTATTATTTGGTCGTTTTCCAAAATAACTGCCGATATACATGACATAAAAGCAAACAAAATAAACGAGTTTTTCATTGACGCCCAAAAGAAAGATTTGGCGGAAAATAGAACATCAACATTTGTATTTATTAGTACTGTAGTCAATATTGCAATTATTAATATGTAACAAAAAATTCTAATTATATCGTTTGTTGAGCTTCCGTTTTCCCCATCTATAAATGTTAATATTAGAAGTCCAATAAAAAGAAAAAATTGAAATTTACCGATTTTCTTTTGAACTTCTTTTCTGTTAAGTTTAATGATCCACTTTTGCATTGACTTGATAAATTCAATAAATTTCATAATTCACCTTATTTTTGTATACATACACCCAATAACAGAAAACTTAGAAGAATGTAACCTATGTTAATCATAACGTTGATAAGAAGGCTCTCTTTATTGAGTGGGTTGCGTATAAATCTGAATGTATCAAGGAGAATGTTCACCAGATTTATTATCGAAATTGTGACATTAAACATTATATCAGGCACCAAAAGAAAATTTACAATCATTAAAATATAAAGCGGAGTGTCAGTCGTATCAGATTTGATTGTTTGTTTTTTATTTTTCGCCTTGAATAATGCCAGCAGATTAAAAACTGTATTGAAAATGTAAGCAATTAATGTCACAGTAAACAATATCATATTTTTCTCCATTCTATCATATTTGACTGTAAATGTCAAATGTTCTTCTTATTTGCTTTTTCATGTAATATTTTATCGTACATTCAAATATCTTCACTGTTTTCTTTGTAGAAGAGCAGTGCCTTAATAACATAACTCTGATAGTCTTCTTTAAGAACGGAATCGGGAATGTACGATTTTATCTGCTTATATTTAATAGCATTCGGCAGTTTATGAGAAGATTCCTTTTTAGCTGATTTATCAGTAAAAAGGGAAGTGACGGTTTCGTTATCCGTTAAACCGCCGTTGTCAAGCCATTCTCTGAGCTCGGCGGCTTTATTGATTGTTACATCATATTTCTGCATAAACGGTACGAGTATAGCTTGTTTTGCCGGTTCGATATAAGATATTTCAACTGCGGCTCTGATTGACAGCTTATCATCATCAACCATATCACGGATTTCTTTGATAAGATATGTAAGCCGAATGTATCTGCGAACGGTGTCCTTACTCTCTCCGAACATATCTCCGATTTGTTCATCGGTACGACCGCTTTTTGTCGCCACTGGCGACAATTTATCGGTTGCGGGTCTGCCAACACTTTTTTTAAGCACTTCATATTTCATTTTATAAGCAAAAGCTCTTTCGCTTGGCAATATCTTTTCTCGCTGAAGATTGCTGTCAACCATTATGATAGTTGCTTCTTCATCCGTTAACTGCTTTACATACGCTTTGAGTGTTTTAAGCCCGGCAAGCTCACAGGCTCTTTTGCGCCGGTGACCGCTTATCAGTTCGTATCTGCCGCTGCCTTTTTCACGAACTATAGCCGGATTCATGATGCCATTGTGCTTTACACTTTCTGTGAGCTGTACCATATCATCATTATCAACAACTGAAAATGGGTGACCTTCAAAGCTGTCTATAAGATCTAATGGAATCTCATGCACACTATCGTTATCTGATACCGGGGAATAAAAGGAAAGTCCGTTGAGCTTTCCTTTTGCTTTAATATTGGAAAAATCAAAAGCCATTTTATTTGCACCTTCCTATAAATTCGTTTGTAAGATCTGCATATTGACTGCCGAGCTTTGTATTTATAGTCATTGCTCTTTGTTCTGCGGTACTATTGCTCGCCATAACGCTTTTTGTTATACGACTGTTGAAAACGAGATTACCGTATCTTTCGGTCAACGCTTCATCAACCGCCTTTGCCATTCGTGTGTTATCGGTCATTGTTTCGATAACTCCATACAGTGTCAACGTAGGATTAAGTTCTTTTGCAAGTGTCATTATTTCTTCAAACTGAACAATGCCGTTGAGCGCAAATTTTTGTGTCTGCACCGGTATCAAAATGCCGTCTGCGGCTACCAGTGCGTTTACTACCAACACGCCGAGCGATGGCAGACAATCTATTAGGATATAGTCATACCTGTCAAACACTTTGTGAAGAAGCAGCCTGCGGAGTATCATTTCACGTCCTATTGCTGTGGCAAGGAACATATCCGCTGTTGAAAGAGTTATGTCAGATGGAATGTAATCAACGTTGTCGGATTTGCTCGTCAGGATTGCCTGTTCTATGACCTCATCTGAAAGCTTGCGTGACATTTCTGCGGTAAGCAGGTCAGTTATTACTATTTCTTCATTTTCACCTGAAAAGCCTAGATAATCCGACAGATTTCCCTGACCGTCAAGATCGATACATAGTACCTTCATTCCGTTTCTTGAAAGATTTGCAGCTATATTTACAACTGTAGTTGTTTTGCCGACACCGCCTTTCTGATTTGCAACTGCGATAATTTTTGTTTTTCTCATGGTAAACCTCTTTCTGCTGCATAAAGCAGCTGTTAAATTTAAGCCTTTTTAAATTAAAAAGCAACGGGAAAGGACGGCAGGCTTACTTTTCCGTCCTACAGTGTAGCTATCACTGTCCGTTGCTAGAGAACGACATAATCACAATTCCCATCATAAGCACGCTTTAAAACGTTTTTCTACCTCTTGTCGTTCCTTGAGAGCTGCCGGAGTTGCACCGGCTTTACACTGTTGCTCTCATACACAGGCTGCCTGAACGACAGCCTATTTAATTGCCGCCAATGGCGACAATTAAAAATCATCCCATAACCATCGTTATCTGATTGCTGACTTCTTCAGTTGCTTGCATCTCCTCAGCAAATTCAGTTGAAATTAATTGAACGGTTTTACTGTATTCTTTCATTACACGTTCAAATGATTCCTGCAGAAGTTTTCCGTCTTTATCATCCAGGCTACGATAATTATCTACGAAATGCTTACTGCGGCTATCCGGTATTTCAAAACCGTATCTTCGTAACATCAGCATACTGAAAATATCAGCTTCGATTTCTTTCTGTTCAATCGACATCTTATTACTGTTAGCAGAAAAATGAAGCAATTCATGCCCAACTTCATGGAGCAATGTCGAAAGCCTTCCGGTATCGTTTAAAAGCGGATTAAGCTCTATAATATTGTCATTTCTTGCAAGTCCACGTATTGTAACCGTTTCCTCGTTCATATCCTTTACTTCAATATTGTGCTGTTTGCAAAAATCCGTTATATACTCGGCAAATTGTTTATGTATTTCACTTTCTTCTCCGAACCCTTCGCTGATAACGGTCGGATATAACTCAATCGGTAAATTTGTCTGCGATATGTCGAAAACATTTCCTATGCCAAATCCAAGCCTTTGGTAGCTTTCAATGTTGCCATTCTTATATTCCAGTTGCAATTGCTTGTCTGCTTTAGACAGCTGAATCCAATCACCGCTCTCGTTTTTCAAGTATGTGATTTTTTGCGGTACAAAAATTTTAATGGCTTTTGCGCCTTTTTTTATTCCGTAATACGGCAGCTCTCCGTTAGGAAGTTTGTGCTCTTTTGCAAGCTCATCTGTAATTTTTTTGATGGCGGCAAATGAGCCGACGAATAATGCACCTGGGTTTTGAGCGTAAATCAGTATGGTGTTGCGTGTGCTGTAATTATAAAAACGTGACTGAAAATCAATAAATTCAAGAATTTTTTCAGGATCTTCTTTAAAGTTATTGACTATATTCTGTATAATCTTTAAATTTTCTTCTTTGGTCAATTCTTTCTGTTCCAGCCAAGCTTTCTTATCATAAGTTTTCGGCATTTTTCAACTCCTCCTTTATTTTCTCACGCCACTTGTAAGGTAATCTGTCAATGCTTATCATTTCTGATTTATCGGTAATCATCGGATTATCTCCGATGTCGCCGCACCTTGCATCGCAGAAGCCTATAAATCCGTTTTCACATTCATAGATTGCAAGCCCGCCAAAGTGTAATTTGATTATTACATTTAAATAAATGATTGTATCCATTTTTATTCCTTTCCGCCATATTTGGCAAATAAAAATGCACAGACAAGCTGTGCAATAAGTTTATATTTAATTGACGCCAGTGGCGACAATTAATTTTAAATAAATTTGTATGGTAAATCTCGACAAAATATGATATAATTTAATTATAAATCAAATTTTCTACAAAGGAGCAATAATGTGCAAATCAATAATATGACTGTTTCAGAAGCAATCGACCGCTACATTAAAAGTAAATATACTGTTCTCTCTCCCTCAACAGTCAATGGTTATATTATTATCAGACGCAATCAGTTGCAGAATTTGATGTCTGTCAACCTTACGGATATTACCTCTGAGCTGTACCAAAGTGCCATTAACCGTGATATGCTAAAATACTCATCAAAATCTATAAGCAATGCTGTAGGTCTTGTGAACGCCGCAGTGAAGATGTTTGCTCCTGAAATACAATCTAAATTATTTGTCACCAAACCTCAGAAAACAAAAGCATCGTTTTATATTCCCGAAGAAGATGAGATTGATATAATCTACAGTCGTATAAAGAAATTAAAACCGATATTAATTAAACCGTTTCTTCTTGCCAGCCAATGTGGCTTACGCCCCTCAGAAATTGCTGCTCTGAGTGGCGAATCAATTTGTAAGGGTCATATAGAAATAAAGTCGGCAATTGTACTGGATCATAAAGGAAAGCCGGTGCGAAAAGCGCCTAAAACCTACGCCGGTTATCGATCTATTCCAATATCAAATCAAATGGAGCAAGTTCTCCTTGAAAATATTAACAACAGAAAACAGTCATTATGTGGCGGAATACTCGCCAAAGAAATTAGTGATAAGTGGCGGAATTTTTTCAATGCCAATACCGACTTATATTACTTTAAATTCTATGCGCTCCGTCACTACTATGCTTCAAAATGCTTACTGATGGGAATACCACAGAAATACATAGCGGAACTGATGGGGCATTCGTCAACAGACATGATTGAAAAAGTATATCAGCACGTTTTTCCATCAGCAATGCAAAAATACAAATTGCTATTAGCAAGAAGCATGGATACAATTTTTGACTACTAAAGGTCAAGGGTTCGAATCCCTTCCTCTCCGCCATAAATCCACCGTAATTTTGATAGAATTACGGTGGATTTTTTATTGCCCAAAAACCGCTTGAAATAAGGCTTTCCGACAGTTCAGCCATATAATAAACCCCGTCACAGAGCGTTTCTGTGACGGGGTTTTGTACTTGTATTCTGTCTTTTTCTTAATGTTAAAAATCAATAAATGTCTTTGTGCAAAGTCGCTTTAATTCAGTCCTGCCAGCATAATACTATGCGGCTTCACGGCAAATGCGCCTTTAGTCCGATAAAGCGGCTGAGCGTCCGCCTTTTTGCTGTCTGCGTAAATTTCCGCAGAGCGACCCGGATCGTATTTCAGCACCGTTTCTCCCGGATTTATCACCAGTATCAGCCTATCGCCGTAATGCACCGCCAATGCACCGCCGCCGAGATCTTCATATTCCAAACGACTGCGAATATCGTGCGCAGTACGCAGTCTGAATTCCGGAAAGTGCTTCCGTATTGCGATAAGTCCACGGTAGTATTCCATAACACTGCGATGAATGGTCACATCGTTCCACTTAATGCTGTTCACACTGTCGGGAGAATTGTAGCTGTCGTGAACAAATCCTCCGTCAGGCGACGGTTTACTGCGCAGTATCTCCTGCCCTGCCTGCATGAAAGGAATTCCCTCCGAAAGAAACACAAGAGCAGCCGCCAGCTTATCTACCGATACACGCTCCTGCCCCGAAGCCTCCGGCATAGAAATTCTCAGCTTGTCAAAGAGAGTAAGATTATCATGCGCCTCAACATAGTTCACGACCTGCTGAGGAGTATCCGTCCAGCATTCAGAACGTTTTCTCTGCACATCCATACGGTAGATTCCGCCGGATATTACCGACTTCATCATCTCCGACAGCTCCGATGCGTTCCCGTTTACATAACCGCACTCCTCGTCCTCAAATACGGAGCCTTTAACACCGTCACGGAAATCATCCGAAAACATAGCGTACTGCGGCAGCTTTACCGCATTCTTTTTCATCGCACGAAGTCTCTCAGGCAGCGGGCTTTTTCCCCCTGTCCAGCCTTCGCCGTAAAGTATTATGGAAGGATTTATCCTGCGTAGCTTCTCGGCCGCGGTATTCAGCGTATGAATATCAAGCAGACCCATAAGGTCGAAACGGAATCCGTCCAGCTTGTATTCCTTTGCCAGATAGCAAAGGCTGTCCACGATGAATCGGCTCGCCATAGCACGTTCGCTCGCAAATTCGTTTCCGCACGCAGAACCGTTCGAAAGACTTCCGTCCTTGTTATGACGGTAGTAGTATCCGGGGAAGGTCTTTGCAAACGGTGAATCTTCCGTGCTGTAGGTGTGGTTGTAAACCACATCCATTATCACGCCCATCCCCTTTTGATGTACTGCGTGGATAAGCTCCTTGAACTGTCTTACCCTGTCGGTGCCGTTGTTGGGATCGGTAGTGTAGCTTCCCTCGGGAATGTTGTAGTTGAGCGGATCGTATCCCCAGTTGAAGCCTGCCTCGGGGTCGTTCTCATCTATCGTCTGGGAGTCAAACACCGGAAGCAGATGAATATGTGTAACACCAAGTGAAGCAATGTAGTCAAGTCCCACAGTGTCACTGAAGCCGTTCGTCACCCTGTTCTCGCAGAATGCGCCGAACTTTCCTCGAAGGCGGAAATTCGCACTTTTATCGGAGGAGAAATCACGGACATGAAGCTCGTATATCACTGCGTCCGTGTAGCTTTCAAGTGTAACAGGACGGTCGCTGTCCCAGCCGGCAGGATCTGTACGCATTAGATCTACCACCATTCCCCTGATGCCGTTTGCACCGGCTGAGCGTGCGTAAATATCTATCGTTTCACGGGTTGAGCCGTCAAAAGTGAATTCATAGGTATAGTACATTCCGTGCAGGTTGCCGGGTACGGTAACCTCCCATACGCCTTTGTCCCTGCTCATTTCAGTAACGGAATGCGGCAGATTTGCCTTTGCACTGAGATACAGCTTCAGAACGGCTCTCTGTGCCGTCGGGCTCCACACTCTGAACGTTGTCTGAGACTTGGAATAAAGTGCGCCAAGCTCTCCGTCATACGCATATTCCCTGTCGATAAGGTCAAAATCAGGCATTATATCCATAATTACCTCCGTAGTTATTTTCCGGTAAGAAATGCAATGCTGTACGCAGGCATTTTAAGACCGCCGTCAAGCAGAACCTCCTCTGCTGAATCAACAGTCAGATATCCCCGTATCTGCATTTCGGAAAGTCCGTCAAGCTCCGTGATCTCTTTGCTTTCATCGGAGTAGTTATAAACAATCACAATACTGTCGCCGTCAAATGTGCGGCGCACTGCCGCAATATCCTGTCCCGGCACTGTCAGCACTTCGGTCGTACCTCTTGCAATGCAGGGGTTTTCGTTGCGTATCCTGAGCGCACGCTTGTAGTAATTCAATATGGAATTCTCGTCTGCAAGCTGTGTCTGCACATCGGCAAAACGGTTTTCCTGCCGCTCCATATCAGGCGGTCCGTATGTAAGTCCCGTACCCTCGCTGTCCCATATCATCGGGGCACGCTTATTCTCGTCACGTCCGCTTCCGGAAAGGCCTATCTCGTCACCGTAATACACAAAAGGCGAACCGGACATTGTGAGCAGTAATCCTGCCGCCGCCTTTATTTTCGTTTCGTTATATCCGAGTATGCCTGCGCCACGGTTGGTATCGTGATTTCCTATGAACGGTGCGTCAATTGCGGTATCGCTGTAGGAAACCAGCTTCTGTTCGACAGTCACCATTGCCTGTGCAAAGGATTTAACCGAGTTATCAGCACCCTTACCATTGATTGTCTTGGCAATTTTTCCGCTTTCCTGTGCCATAGTGAACCCGAATACGCTGTCAATCCCGGAGCTGTAGTATTTAGTATAGTTTGTGAAGCTCTCCCACACCTCTCCGACAACATAGCATTTCGGGTCAACCGTCTTGCAGTGCTTCATAAATTGATTCAGCACCTCGATATTCTTTTCGGGGTTGCCGCTGAAATACTCCTTGACAGCATCCAGACGGAATCCGCCTGCACCCTTTTCCAGCCAGAAGTCAGCTATCTTCTCAAACTCACTGCGCACCGCAGAATTATCAAGATTCAGCTCCGGCATCTGCTCTGAGAAAACCGCCTGATACCACCGGTTTGAGCCTATTCTGTACCAGGAGTTCGTTCCGACAGGCTTCTCGTCCGTAAAATAATAATAGTCGATGTATTTATCATGCACAGGGCAGATATTATCGTTAAGGCAAGGCTTGTCTTTAGCCGCACCGCACGGATCGCTTCGCAGGCTCTTTGAAGCGTGCTTGAACCACTCATGCTCGTTGGAGCTGTGATTCATCACAAGGTCTATAAGCAGCTTTATTCCACGCTTTTTGCACTCTGCGGCAAGCTCCTCAAAATCCTCCATCGTGCCGTACTGCTCGTCAATGGCATAATAATCCTTTACGCTGTACTTGTGGTAGGAATCCGACGGCATTATCGGCGAAAGCCATATACCGTTGAAGCCCATATCCTGAATATAATCCAGTCGAGATGTGACTCCTGCAAGGTCGCCTATACCGTCACCGTTGCTGTCGCAGAACGAATAAACGAACACCTGGTAGTAATTACGGTAGTTATCATCTATCACATTAAGTTCGTGTTCGTAACGGTATGACGGAGCCTGCGGCTGCGAGCTTTCCGACATAGTTTCCTCCGGGGTACTGCACCCGGATAAAAGAATAGCCGCCGCCGTAACAGCGGCTGCGGCTGAAAGTAAAAATCGTGTATTTTTCATTTGTCTTCCTCGGGCAAAATTCTCTTGGCTATCAATTTCACGGATTCTCTCTCAATAAGTTCGGGTCGAAGGCTGACCGCTTCTATCGAGATACCGCTGTTCATCTGCTGAAGCATTACGAATGCGGTCTTTCCGATATGTATTCGGTTCTGATACATCGTTGTAATACGGGGTTGCGAATATTCTGACACGGGGAGGTTATCATAGCCTGTCACGCTTATATCCGCAGGTACGACATAGCCCGCTTTTTCAAGCTTCTGCACTGCAGAGCAAGCTAACAGGTCGCTGATACAAACCACTGCGGTGACTCCTGTCTGAGCAATCGGAAGAATTCTCTTTCGTGTGCCTTTCGCAGAGAAATGTCCGTATCTGACAGCGTTTTTATCCTCCTCAAGTCCAAGCTCTTTCAGTGCGTCGGAATACGCCTGATAGCGTTCCTGCGTGACGATACTGTCCTCCTCGCCGCCTAAAAATCCGATCCTGTCATGACCTCTCATCCAGAGATACTGCACCATCTGACGAATTCCCTCTGCACTGTCACATCCGACACGAGCCGCCAGCTGATAATCAACATTGTTATCAAGTATCACAAGCGGAATATTCAGACTGCGTATATGCTCAATGAACACATGGTGCGGCTTGAAGCCGAGGAAAACCGCTCCCTCGCAGTTCCCTCCCGACACGATAGAATAGTAGTTACCGCTTTTCAGTTCGGCATCGCTTATAGCAGTGATGTTTACTCCGATACCGTGCTCCGCAGCGGCGGCCTGTAATCCGAGAATGATCTCATAGCCGAACTGATCCACCTTGTCATAGTGGATACTTCCGTAGATAAAGACAACTATCGACTTAGTATATGAAACGTGCTTTGCCTTTACCTGATACCCCATCTCGCCGGCACAGGCAAGCACACGCTCACGGGTCTTTTCGCTGATGTCGGTAGCACCTGAGATGGCCTTCGAAACTGTACTCTTTGCCATACCGAGCCTGTCGGCAATATCCTGGATAGTTACGTTCTTGACTGCCATAAGATCCCCCCCGGAAAAGTGATTTTGCTTTATATTTATAATAGATATTAGCCCTTTACCGCACCGCCGGTAACACCGCTGACATAGTACTTCTGCATAACTATGAACAGCGCACCGATAGGAATGGATACCAGCACTGCCGCCGCAGCGAACTGCGTATAGTAGGTACCGATGAACTCACGCTCAAGCATCTTGAACATACCAAGCGCAACAGTATAGCTGTCGTAGTTTGCACCGCAGATCATACTTGGGAAGATGTAGTCGACCCAGGGAGCCATGAATGTAGTGAGTATCGTGTATACGATGATAGGCTTTGAAAGCGGGATAGTGATGCGGAAGAACACCTGTGACCTGGTTGCACCGTCAAGGTACGCAGATTCGTCAAGGGATTTCGGGATAGTATCGAAGAATCCCTTTGCGATGTAGTAGGTAAGTCCGGAACCGCAGATGTAAACCAACGTCAGACAAACAAGCGGATTCTCAGTAAGGCCAAGTCCCTTAAGGATATAATAGATAGCGACCATAGACATGAATCCCGGGAACATTCCGAGAATCAGTGCAATGTTCATCATAGGCTTACGCATCTTGAATCTCAGTCGGCTGAGGGCGTAGGACACCGCAAGCACAATGAACGTTGAGCCTATGCAGGATACCACCGCCACGATAAACGTGTTGATAAACCATTTTGTGAACTTGAACTGCTGATCCACCAAAATCAGCTTTGAGTAGTTATCAAGCGTGAAGCTCTTGGGCCAGAAGTAGCTTGTATATGAACCGGGCTCTGCACGAAATGACGTCAGGATTATCCACATAAGCGGAAGTATCCACATCAGACCCAGTATCAGAAGCACGATCTGTATAACGATATTAATCGTGCGCTGTTTTCTGTGATAGGAGTAGGATTGTTTTCTTATCTCTCTCATTACTGGAACGCCTCCTCATTCTTATAGGATGCGGATCTGCGGAAGGTTATCAGCGAAAGCAGCGAGCAGATGATGAACACCATGATACCTATCGTTGCGGCGTAGCTGTAATCCCTTGAGTTGACCGTCAGCTTATACAGCCAGGTAACGAGCAGATCGGTCTTTCCTGCCTGGTAGTAATCCAGTGTTGCCGGAGTACCGCCGGTAAGGAAGTAAATAACGTTGAAGTTGTTTATGTTGCCGACAAGCTGTGTAATAAGGTAAGGTGTAGTAACGAACAGCACATACGGCATAGTTATCTTTTTGAACATTACAAACGGAGAAGCACCGTCTATCCTTGCCGCCTCATACAGATCGTCGGGGATATTCATAAGAATACCCGAAACGATAAGCATAGTATACGGAATACCTATCCACAGGTTTACGGCTATGATCGTCATTCTTGCCCACATCGGATCGGTGAAGAACGGCAGCGGAGCCGAGATCCATCCAAGCTCCTGAAGAAGTACGTTCACAGGACCCGCTTCAGCAAAAACATTCTTCATTACCAGCAGTGAAACGAACTGCGGTACTGCAATGGCGAGTACAAAGAGCGTTCTGTAGAATGCCTTGAACTTGACGCCCTTCTTGTTGATGAGCATCGCAAGAATTATTCCGAGGAAGTAGTTAAGGAACGTTGCGAAAAATGCCCATACCAGTGTCCAGCCGAGTACCGGCCAGAAAGTGTTACCGATAGTGGAATTACTTCCGAGAATAGTTTTGAAGTTATCAAATTCTATCCATGTGAACAGATTTGCAGGCACCTGGTGATCCTTATCATAGTTGGTGAACGCCAGCGAGATCATATATACCAGCGGAACTATCGTGAATACTACGATGCCGGATACGGGAATGAAAAGAAGCGTCTTGTGGAACTGTCCGTCCAGAAGCGACTTCAAATCGTCCACTAAGCCCGGCAGCTTCTTGCCGGATTTTTTAATCTGCTGTGCGCTGTACGCCGACTTTATGTTATGTACCCACATGAATATGAATGCCAGAGTTACGAACAGTGCAAATATTCCGTAAAGGAGAATAAGCATTGAGTTGTCGCCGTTTTCACGCATTACATCAATGCCGAGCGTTTCATCGAAGTACCAGCCTCTCTGCACCGTACCGAGATTTCTGAGCCCTGCTATAAAGCCGAGTCCCGAGTCAATCATAAAGCCGATATACGCTACCTCTGCGGCAATGAATATCAGCCCCTTGATTATCTGACCTCGGAACAGGTTTCCTGCACCCATTATAATATATGAGAGCTTGGTGAGAGCATCGCCGTGAACAAAGGTGCTTCCAAGTAGGCCCAGACCCCTGCCGATCATTTTTATAAAACGCCATACGGCACCGGGCGCCCCGATTACAAACTTAGCGACGCCTTTTCCGATGGCTGCAAAAAATTCTGCTATTTTAACAAGTATTTTCTTGTACCACGGAAGAGCGTAAAAATCAAGACTTGTCATTGCAGTTACCTCCTTGAGTAGTATTGCCGCTTTGTGCAGTTTCAATGCAGCTGCCGGAGGACCTACTTGACGTAAATAATAACCGGATAAAATTATACAACCTATATTGGTCTGTGTCAAGTATTCAGGAAGCATTGAAACTGCATAAAGCACGTTCCGATTCTGTGGGCGGCTGTCACACCGCCCACGAAGAAATGGAACCTGGAGAAACATATATACTTATTGGTGAATTACCTTAAATGCTTTTATCAGCTAAGCGTTGCGAGAACCGCCTCAACATAAGCGTTCAGCTTATCCTGAAGATTGCTCTTTGTGCAGGTACCTGCGATAATCTCCTGACCGAAAGCCTCAGCGGGTGTCCAGAAGTTCTGGCACTGACCGATAGAAGTCTGAACGGTTGAGTACTTAGCCTGCTGTGCAAGAGCGCCTACAGCGATGTTGGAGTTCATAGTAGCTGAGTCGCTTGCAAGCTCAACGTTTGTGGGAGCGTATGAACGAACCTCGAATCTGGTCTTCTGGTTGTCCTTATTAGTGAGCCACTCAGCAAGAGCCATAGCGTCAAGCGGGTACTTGGTTTCAGCGTTTACGCCCATAATCTTGAAGTTAGCCATACTGCCCATCTGAACGGTTTCGCCGTTTGAGAGTTTGAACTCGGGGAGTTTTGTAGCTGCGTAGTTATCGCCGAGAGATTTCTGGATTTCGCCTGCGTTCCATACACCGGAAACTGCAGCTGCCAGAGTGCCTTCTGCAAAGCCTGACTTTACAAGCGAGTCATCGAAGTTGGCGCCGAACTTGGGGTTAGCTACCAGGTCGATGAGATATTCGCCTACCATATAGCCACGCTCGTTGTTGAAATCGCACTTTGTGGGATCGGTTCCGTCATCACCGAAGAGCTTGCATCCTGCGCCGAAGAAGAAGCCTGCCTGATACCAGCCGTTATCTGTATCGAAAGCGAAGTTTGTTGTAACGCCGTCGATATTCTTTGACATAATGCCTTCGATTGACTTTACATCATCCTCTGTCAGCTTGGACTTGTCGTAGTACATAAAGTAGGTATCGGATACATAAGGGTAGCCGTAAAGCTCGCCGTTTATCGAAGCCGCTGAAATAGAAGATTCAGAATTTTCCGCAACGATCTGATCCTTATTCTTTGTTACTCTGTAGAGTGCGCCTGCGTTCACCAGTATAGCGGTCTGGTCCGAAGCGAAAGCGAATACGTCAGCCGCCGCCGAGATGTCCTTGTTAACTTCCTTCTGAGCGTCTGCCTCGCTGACAACGCCGTAGGTGAAGGTGTAGGTCTTTTCGGGATTTGCAGCCGCAAATTCGTCACACATCTTCTTGATCAGTTCCTGATCCTCCTGCGGACCCCATACCGTGAGGCTAACCTTCTCGCTGCCGGCGGTGGATTCGCTGCCGCCTGAAGAAGCTGTGCTGTTGCCTGCCGCAGAGCCGCTGCCTGTACTGCTTGTGCCGCTTGTGCTGTTGCTTGAGCAGCCGGCCAGCATTACGCCTGCCATTGTCATAGAAGCTATCGCTGTCATGATCTTCCTGTACTTCATAATTAATTCCTCCTGAATATAATCACTTGCTTACTTTTATTGCATTTCGAAACTTTCGCCTTGTTTCGAAACAAAAATCCTAAAATCAAATGCAGGCTGTCTGTGCTACCCTGCAGATTTGGCTATGTTTCGAAATTTGATTACTTGGTTCGAAATTCTGGTTTAATTATAACAGATTTTTTTGCTCTGTCAAGCGAATTTATACAATTATTTTTAAAAATTAAAAAAACAATTGTAAATTTGTCATAATAGCCAATTACCATCTGTTGCTTTTGTGGATAATGGCAACGTTTCCGGTGAAACGTTGTTACAATCCATATAACACGTTTCACTGCAAACGAAACCAAAAAGAGAATCCGAACAAAACTCGGTGAATTACACCTTGCCGATATGCCATATATCCTTCGCATATTCAGCGATGGTGCGGTCTGAGCTGAACTTACCCGCAGAGCAGATATTCAGCCAGCACTTCTTTGCAAACGCAAGCTCGTTGCTGTAGTCACGGTTTACTGCCAGCTTTGCCTTAACGTAGCTGTCAAGGTCGCCAAGAAGGTAGTAATGATCGGGAACGTGCCAGCTTGCGCCCTCCATAAGTGCGAAATAAAGTTCTCTGAACACTCCGCTTCCGCCGTCGGAAACGGTACCGTCAATAAGCGCAGATACCACACGCTTGATTTTCGGATCGCTCTCTGTAATGTCACGGGGAACGTAATGCGGCATAATCTTCTCCAGCTCCTCTACAGTCGCACCGAAGATATATTCGTTCTCTGCACCGGCTTCCTCGGCAATCTCAACGTTAGCACCGTCCAGTGTGCCGAGCGTTACTGCGCCGTTGAGCATAAACTTCATATTGCCTGTACCTGACGCTTCTGTACCCGCCGTGGAGATCTGCTCGGAAATATCAGCCGCAGCCACCAGCTTCTCCGCATAGGAAACACGGTAATTGCTCACGAATACCACTCTCAGCAGATCCTTCGTATCCGGGTCGGAGTTCACGAGCTTTGCTACCTCGTTAATAAACTTGATAATGCCTTTTGCACGGTAATATCCGGGTGCGGACTTCGCACCGAAAATAAATGTAGTAGGGGTGAAATCTCTGAGATTTCCGTCCTTTATCTCGTAGTAAAGATACAGTATCGAGAATGCGTTCAGAAGCTGACGCTTGTATTCGTGCAGACGCTTGATCTGAATATCAAAAACGGATTTCGGGTCGATTTCAATTCCCTCCGATTTCTTGATAAAGTCGGCAAGCTGCTGCTTCTTAGCGTGCTTTATATCTATAAAGCGGCGAAGCACACCCTCATCGTCCGCATACTTCTTAAGGCCGCTTAGCTTGTCAAGGTCGGTTACCCAACTGTCATCACCGAGCAGTTCGGTAATGAGTGCGGAAAGCTCACGGTTGCACAAAGCCAGCCATCTGCGCTGTGTGATGCCGTTAGTCTTGTTCTGAAATCTCTCGGGGTACAGCTCGTACCAGTCCTTCAGCACGGTAGTCTTTAACAGCTCTGTGTGTATAGCCGCAACGCCGTTCACATAGGAAGAACCGAATACCGCAATATTTGCCATATGCACGGTGCCGTTCTTTATAAGACGCATAACCGCACGTTTATCCTGCGGAACATTCCTGCGGTGCATTTCGGATTCGAATGCCTCGTTGAGCATTATCATCACGCTGTACACTTCGGGGACTATTCGTTCGATAAGTCTGCTGTCCCACTTCTCAAGTGCTTCCTGCATAATGGTATGGTTGGTGTAGTTGAACACCTTCTTTGCCGCTTCGAAAGCCTTGTCAAACTTCCAGCCCTCGTCACGCATTACCACACGGATAAACTCCGGCAGAGCGATAACGGGATGAGTATCGTTCATCTGAATGCAATTGTAATCAGCAAAATTCTCCATTGTGCCAAAAATCGCCTTATGCTTTCTGATAAGATCGGCAACTGCGGCGGCGCTGAAGAAATATTCCTGCTTCAGTCTGAGTATCTTTCCTGCCTCTGTTTCGTCATTGGGATAAAGTACACGGGAAATGTCCTCGGCAGCACGCTTCTTTTCGCCGGCTTCGGTAAACTTACTGCGGTTGAACAGGTCAAAATCGAACTCATCGTCGGTTTCAGCCTGCCAGAGTCGCAGAGTGCCTACATTCTCAGTGCCGTATCCGATAACGGGATAGTCATAGGGAACTGCATTAACATCGCCGTCAGCGAAGTGTATCACAACCGTTTCCTGCTCACGACGAACGCTCCACGGGTCGCCGTATCTCTGCCAATCATCAGCGGTTTCAGTCTGGAATCCGTCCTTGATGCCCTGCTTGAACAGGCCGTACTTATAGCGTATTCCGTAGCCGTCCAGAGGAAGATCAAGTGTAGCCGCACTGTCCAGAAAGCAAGCCGCAAGCCTGCCCAGACCGCCGTTACCGAGAGCGGCGTCCTCGACCTCCTCGAATTCTGAAATATCCACGCCGAGTGCTTTCAGTTCCTCGGCTGTGCTGTCAAGTATCCCAAGACACAGCAGGTTGTTGTATATTGCACGACCCACCAGGAACTCCATGGAGAGATAGCTTGCCTTGCGTGCTTTATCGTGTGCAGTACGGCTCTTGTCCCACACAGGAGAAAGCTCCTCCATAACGAGCTTTGAAACTGCACAGTGCAGTTGATTTGCCGTCAGTTCCCTCGGCTGTGCGTGATATTCCTTCTCACAGAGGGAAACGAGCTTCTCCTTGAAATTTTCAATCTTCATATTATGCTCCTTTCATTATCGTTTTTTTCTTGATTTTTTAACGGGAGGTTTTCTGTTGCTTATTTCAGTCAGTCTGTCGAGATACGCCGCACTCTGAGCGGTAAAGTCGCTCTCCAGTGTCCTCCAGCGCCAGTTATTTCCGATGGTGGAGGGTACGTTTATGCGTGCCTCGGTTCCGAATCCGCACAGTTCCTGCATTGTAGTCATAGCCATATCTGCGGTGCTTTTCCAGGCGATGTCGATAAATGCCTCGGGAAGTTCGGCCGCATGGCGCACCCCGAGATATTCCTTCACGAACTGCTTTGTTTTACGATCAAGGTTGTTAAACCAGCCAAGCGCCGTATCGCTGTCGTGAGTGGATGTATACACAACGCAGTTCTGCGATGTGTAGTTCTGCGGAAGATACTCGCTCTTTCCTGTAGGGTCGAAAGCAAACTGCAGTACCTTCATTCCGGGATATGCCGCCTGCTTGAGAAGTTTTCTCACAGACGGAGTGATTATTCCCAGATCCTCCGCTATGATACCGCCCTTTCCGGTTTCTCTCTTAATGACATTGAACAGATCGTATTTCGGACCATCGTGCCACTCGCCGCCGTGTGCGGTCTTGCTGCCGAACGGTATGGCATAGTAACTGTTGAAACCGATGAAGTGATCTATACGGACAATATCATACAGCTTCTTTGCGAAGCTGATTCTGCCGACCCACCAGCGATAGTTTTCCTGCTTCATTCTGTCCCAGTCGTAGATGGGGTTGCCCCACAACTGCCCGTCCTCCGAGAATGCGTCCGGAGGGAATCCTGCAACGACGGTAGGCACTCTGTCACGGTCAAGCTGAAACAGCTGCGATTCGCACCAGACATCCGCACTGTCAAGGGCGCAGTATATCGGAATATCGCCGATAATCTGTATCCCGTTGTCATTTGCGTACTTCTTCAGCTTGTACCACTGACGGAAGAACTCAAACTGAAGGAATGCGTAGAATTCCATATCCTTTGCGTACTTCTTCTTTGCGGAATATACCGCTGTTACGTCACGCAGGCGGAGCGGCGTTTCCCAATCGCACCAGCTTTTTCCGCCGTGTGCGTCCTTTAGTGCCATGAACAGCGTGTAATTCTCAAGCCACGGATTTTCGGCAACGAATGCCTTATATTCTTCGGAAACGTTACCATTCCTGCCCTTAGAAAAGCGCCCGAATGCAAGCCTCATCACTTTATAGAAGTTCTCGTACATCGTGGCGTAGTCGATATATCTCGGATCCTTGCACCAGTTTATATCCGCATATTCCTTATGCTTCAGAAGCCCCTCCTCCTCCAGTGTCTCAAGGCTGATGAAGTAAGGATTTCCGGCATATATGGAAAAGCTCTGGTACGGCGAATCGCCAAAGCTCGTCTGTGACAGCGGAAGTATCTGCCACAGACTCTGACCGGCGCTTCTGAGCCAGTCAACGAATTTATAGGCTTCCCTGCCCATTGTGCCGATGCCGTATTTGTTCGGCAGTGACGCAACGTGCAGTAAGATACCGCTTTTTCTCATGTTGACCTCCAACAAAATCTATATTCTGCCCATTGAGCCGCCCGACCTGAACTGCGCCCTGAGCGTTACATGGCTCGCCTCGGCGCCGTCTTCGATCATATTCACCAGCATACGCACAGACAGACTTGAAATCTGGTGGATCGGCTGGGCTAATGTTGCTATTCTGGGGTTGCTGTATTCAGACAGTTCGATTCCGTCGAAGCCAAGTACCGAAATATCCTCCGGCACACGCTTACCCATATCGAGAAATGCCCGTACAGCGCCCACGGCGATAATATCCGACATGGCGAATACCGCCGTCATACCCTTGCACTTGTGATAAAGAGCCACTGCCGCCTCATAAGCAGAGCTGAACGTATATGCACAAAGTTCGCTGTCGGGAATATCCGCACCCCGCTCAGAGCATACACTGCAAAAACCGCCGTAACGCAATCCCGAAGGACCGTAGGAGCTGAGGTCGCCGCCGAGTATCCCGACTTTTTTGTGACCACGGTCGAACAGCTGTTCTGCCGCCGCCCTGCCGCCGTCATAGTCGTCAACGCTGACGGAGGAAAGGTTTTCAAAGCCAAGCTCCTCAGCGTTTGCCGTACTCAGTATACAGGGCAGTTTTATCCGTGCAAAGCTCCTTTTGAAGTTTCGCATATCGCCGCCGAGAAATATCACCCCGGCAGGTCTTAACTCCGTGCAGAGCCTTGACGCAAACTGCACCTCGTCCTCCTGCTCGTCAATGTGATTCACTGCAATCTGAAATCCTGCGGAAGAAGCCGCTATCTGTATCTGCTCGATGAGCGGTGAAAAGAACAGGTTACTGCTGCCGTTAACGATGAGCAGTATGGTCTTTTCTGCGCTCCTGCGCATACGGCGTGCATTGCCGTTAGGCGTATAGTTATACTTACGGATAACCTCGTTTATGCGTTCTTTGGTCTGTTCGCTTATCTCATTACTGCCGTTAAGCGCCCGTGAAACCGTGCTCACGCCGCAGCCGGCAAGTCTTGCAATATCCTTTATAGTCAATGGCTCACCTGTTGTCTGAATTAAATTACCGAAAACGTTTCCGGCAGTTTGATTGTAGCATAAATCCTACTGTTTTTCAAGAGATTCTGAAAATTTTCCGTTTTGCACAATTCCACAGCGTATTCTTCGGTAAATACGCACAATTGCTATTTCGAAAGTGCTTTCCGAATTATCGGGAAATGTGCGGACAGATGCCGAAGTGCTGTTTTGCCGTGCAACCGCCCTGCGACCCGTTTTTTTAATTTTTTATATCTAAGGAATTGCGCCACACCTATATTTCGCTCTGTATTCCGAATAACAGAACCAACATCGTGCTATCGAAAAATTATATAATTATCCTTGACAAATACCCCCAGGGAGTATATAATAAAAATACCCCGTGAGGGTATATTAAAGCTACAGCAAAAATTCAGAGGTAACGCTATGAGTGAAAATAAAATCGAAAATAAAAGAGCGGTCAAAAAAGTCTGTCCGTGTTGCGAAAAGCATACCGTAAGGGACGAAAAGCACAAAAAGGCGCTTCTTAACCGCCTTAAACGCATTGAAGGACAGGTGCGTGGCATCGAGGCTATGATTGAGAATGACGCATACTGCAACGATGTGCTTATTCAATCCGCCGCCGTCAATGCCGCAATGAATGCCTTCAATAAGGAACTGCTGGCAAGCCATATAAGAGGCTGCGTTGCAAGAGATATAAGAGAAGGCAGGGACGAGGTCATAGACGAGCTTGTCACAACTCTGCAAAAGCTGATGAAATAACGTAAGACGGACATAATATAAAGATATACAGCAAAAGAAAGAGGGTCTTATTATGGAGCAGTACGATGTCACTGGCATGAGCTGTGCCGCCTGCAGTGCAAGAGTGGAAAAAGCGGTCGGCAAGGTAAAGGGTGTAACCTCGTGTTCGGTGAGCCTGCTTACAAATTCAATGGGTGTCGAGGGTACAGCGTCACCGCAGGAAATAATCTCTGCCGTTGAAAAGGCAGGCTACGGTGCAAGGCTGAAAGGCACAAAAACGGAAAACACCGATACCGATGGCGGTTCACTGCGTGATACCGAAACGCCCGGACTTAGAAAAAGGCTTATAGCGTCACTCGTTTTTCTTGTGATACTGATGTACTTCTCAATGGGTCATATGATGTGGGGATTTCCGCTTCCGTCCTGGTTTGACGGAAACCATGTCGCTATGGGTCTTGTGCAGTTGCTGCTAAGCGCAATTATAATGGTTATAAACGGCAAGTTCTTTATAAACGGCTTCAAGGGATTTATCAACCGCTCACCGAATATGGATACGCTTGTGGCACTCGGCTCGGGTGCGTCATTTGTATGGAGCGTATACGCCCTGTTTATGATGACTGATGCACAGCTTCACCAAAATGCAGATGCCGTTATGATGTATATGGACGAGTTCTATTTTGAATCGGCGGCTATGATACTGACGCTCATCACAGTCGGAAAACTGCTCGAAGCCCGTTCCAAAGGCAAAACCACCGATGCGTTGAAAGGGCTTGTAAACCTAGCCCCTAAGACCGCAAACGTAATAAGAAACGGCACGGAGCATACTGTTCCTGCCAAAGAAGTGATGAAAGGCGATATATTCGTTGTACGTCCCGGCGAAAGCATACCCGTTGACGCAGTAGTGACAGACGGCGAAAGCACGGTCAACGAATCCGCACTGACAGGCGAAAGCATACCGGTAGATAAGACGGTCGGAGATAATGTTTCGGCGGCTACCATAAATCAGACGGGCTTCATCACCTGCAGGGCTACCCGTGTAGGCGAGGATACCACCTTATCGCAGATAATAAAAATGGTGAGCGATGCGGCGGCAACAAAAGCGCCCGTTGCGAAGATTGCCGACAAGGTATCGGGAATATTCGTTCCGACCGTTATTGCAATTGCCGTTGTCACTACGATAGTGTGGCTCTTGCTCGGACAGGATTTTGCTTATGCTCTGGCGAGAGGAATATCGGTGCTTGTGATAAGCTGTCCGTGTGCGCTCGGACTTGCCACTCCCGTTGCGATAATGGTAGGAAACGGTGTCGGCGCAAAGAACGGCATTCTTTTCAAGACCGCCGTTTCGCTTGAGCAGACGGGAAAAACTCAGATAGCCGTGCTTGATAAAACAGGCACCGTAACAGCCGGAGAGCCGGTCGTAACGGATATAATCCCTGCGGAAGATGTTGCCGAAAACGAGCTTTTGAGCCTTGCGCTGTCGCTTGAAGCAAAGAGCGAACACCCGCTTGCAAAAGCGATAAACGTTTACGGCACTGAGCACAAAATCCCTTCAGTAGCGGTCGATAATTTCAAGGCGCTCAGCGGAAACGGACTTACAGCTGCCATCGGCAGCGATACGCTTTACGGCGGAAGTCTTAAGTTCATCGGTGAAAAAATTGCTGTCGGTGACAGAATAAAGTCTGAAGCGGATCGTCTTTCAGGCGAGGGCAAGACTCCCCTGCTTTTCTGCAAAAACAACCGTATGCTCGGTATGATAGCAGTAGCCGACACGATAAAGAGTGACAGCCCCGATGCAGTAAAACAGCTCAGAAATATGGGCATACGGGTAATAATGCTGACAGGCGATAACGAGCGCACCGCAAAGGCAGTAGCCAAAAAAGCAGGCATTGACGAGGTGATAGCGGGCGTTCTCCCCGACGGAAAAGAGGCGGTCATCCGCTCGCTCAAGGCACAGGGTAAGGTCGCTATGATAGGCGACGGCATAAATGACGCACCTGCGCTTACCGCCGCAGATACAGGCATCGCTATAGGCGCAGGAACAGACGTTGCAATAGATGCCGCCGATGTTGTGCTGATGAAGAGCAGACTTACCGATGTTCCTGCGGCGATAAGGCTTTCCCGCTCGTCACTGCGTAATATACACGAAAATCTTTTCTGGGCATTCATCTATAACGTTATCGGCATTCCGCTTGCCGCAGGCGTATTTATTCCGCTCGGGCTTACGCTTAATCCTATGTTCGGTGCGGCGGCAATGAGCCTTTCCAGCTTCTGCGTCGTATCGAATGCGTTAAGGCTCAATTTCTGCAGGCTGTACAGCACAAAGCACGACAGAAAAGCAAAGCCGATAAATAATATTGCAATACAGCCGTCCGACACGGCGAAAATAACAAAGACGATAAAAATAAAGGGTATGATGTGCGAAAAATGCGAGCATCATGTAAAAACTGCGCTTGAGGCTATTCCGCAGGTGGCAAGCGCTGTAGCTAGCCATACAGACGGTATCGCAGTGGCTGAGCTTTCAGGCGAAGTACACGACAAACAGCTTAAAAAAGCCGTTGAAAACAGCGGCTATAAAGTAATATCAATAAAGTAACGGAGGAATTTACAATGGTAAAGACAACACTTAAAATTGACGGAATGATGTGCGGAATGTGCGAATCACACGTCAACGACGCTATCAGAAATGCTTTTCCCGTAAAGAAGGTCACTTCTTCTCACTCAAAGGGAGAAACCGTGATAATAAGCGAGGAGGCACTTTCCGAAGACAAGATCAGAGAGGTTATGCAGCCAACCGGCTACGAGCTTAAAGACATTACAAGCGAGCCTTACGAGAAAAAGGGCTTATTCTCAAGAAAGTAAGCCGGAAAAGCAAAGATTATGTGCCACAGCATCCCACTGCGGCACATTTTTTATATGTATTTTACACAAAAAAACGAAAAACTCTTGCTTATTGAAAAGAAATGCACTATAATATTAACGATAGCGCAGAAAGCGCACAAAAAAACAAAGAAATATAAAAGAGGTATTTTTATGAAGATCAAAAGAATAATTGCAGGCATTCTCGTTGCCGCTACCTGCGGTCTTGCTATGGCAGGCTGTCAGTCAAACACAACAGGCGGCAAGCTCATTATGGCTACAGAGCCCGGTTTCGCTCCTTACGAATATATGAGCGGTAACGATGTTGTAGGTATCGACGTTGATATTGCAAATGAAGTAGCAAAGGAACTCGGTATGGAGCTTGAGATTCAGTCAATGGACTTTGACGGTGCGCTTTTAGCAGTTCAGCAGGGCAAGGTTGACTTTGCAGCAGCAGGCATCTCGGTTACTCCCGAGCGTCAGGAGGCTATGGACTTCTCAATCGAATACGCTAAGTCAAAGCAGGTTATCGTTGTACTCAAGGGAGCAAACAGAGTAAAGAGTGCCGACGACCTCGGCGGTGACACAAAGATTGCCGTTCAGATGTCAACAGTTGCCGATACATATGTAACAGACGATCTTAAGAAGGAGCCCTCACGTTATACAAAGTATGTTCAGGCGGCAGAAGACTTAAAGAGCGATAAGGTTGACTGCATCGTTATGGACGAGCTTCCCGCAAAGGAAATGGTAAAGGGTAATGACAACCTTGAAATTCTTGACGGCGAGGTATTCACAGACAAGTACGCTTTCGCTTTCAAGAAGGGCAACACAGAGCTTGAAGAAAAGGTAAACAAGGTTCTTCAGAAGCTGATTGACGAAGGCAAGGTTGACGAGTTCACACTCAAGCACACAACAGGTGCAGGTGCCGACGCTAACAGCAAGGCTGAATAATTCTGCTGACTGATAAAACTACCGGGCGGTGAAATGCCGCCCGTATTTTTTGAAAGGCATAAGACGGAGGAATTAAGAATTGGACTTCTTTCTTGGTATATGGGATGCCATTGACAAGGCGCTTATAAGAGAAAACCGTTATGAATTCTATTTAAGCGGTATCGGAAACACACTGCTCATATCGCTGTTTGCGGTTATTCTCGGTTTTCTTATCGGTGCATTCGTGGCAGTAGTAAAGCAGTTATGCGCAGGCAGGAGAGGTATCGGCTGGATAGCTAAGATATGCGACCTGTATGTATTCGTAATAAGAGGTACGCCCGTACTTGTACAGCTGTTGCTCATAAACGCAGTTCTGTTCAACTACAGAGGCGCAAACGCAATAGTTGCCGCAGTTTTGTGCTTCGGTATAAATTCGGGCGCTTATGTTGCGGAGATTGTCCGTGCAGGTATCGAGTCTATCGACAAGGGTCAGACAGAGGCAGGAAGATCGCTGGGTCTCGGCGCAGGTCAGACAATGTGGCTTATCGTGCTTCCGCAGGCTATAAAGAACATACTTCCCGCACTCGGAAACGAATTTATCGTACTGGTAAAGGAAACCTCGATAGCAGGCTACATTGCGGTAACGGATATTACCAAAGCGGCACAGTATGTAGGCTCAAAGACATATGACCTTATTACCCCGCTTCTCATTGCGGCGGCATTCTATCTGATACTGGTATTTATTCTGACAAAACTCCAGAAACTGCTTGAGAGGAGGCTTGGCAAGAGTGATAGACGTTAAGGATCTCAGTAAATCGTTTGGCAATCTCCACGTCCTCAACGGGATAAACGAGCATATCTACAAAGGCGAAAAGGTAGTTATCATAGGCCCTTCCGGCTCGGGAAAAAGCACGTTCCTGCGTTGCCTTAACCTTATGGAAAAGCCGACAAGCGGAAGTATCTGCGTTGAAGGTGAATACATCACCGACCGCAAGGCTAACGTAAACCTTATAAGAAGAAAGATGGGTATGGTGTTCCAGCACTTCAATTTGTTCCCCCATCTGACGATAAAGAAAAACATAACCTTAGCTCCCGTTAAGCTCAGCCTTATGACAAAGGAAGAGGCTGACGCAGAGGCAATGCGGCTTTTAGAGCGTGTCGGTCTTGCTGATAAGGCAGACGCTTATCCTCCGCAGTTATCGGGCGGTCAGAAGCAGAGAATTGCTATCGTCCGTGCGCTTGCCATGAAGCCCGATGTTATGCTTTTCGACGAGCCGACCTCGGCGCTCGATCCCGAAATGGTTGGAGAGGTCCTCGATCTTATGAAACAGCTTGCCGACGACGGTATGACAATGGTTGTCGTAACTCACGAAATGGGATTTGCCCGTGAGGTTGCTTCAAGAGTAATGTTTATGTCGGACGGACAGATAGTTGAACAGGGTCCTCCCGATGAATTCTTCGCAAACCCCAAAAATCCAAGACTTAAGGACTTTTTATCAAAGGTGCTTTAATATGAAACAAACCCGACAGGTACGATTCAATAAACGTATCTGTCGGGTTTTATATTTCTTTATAATAGATTGGGTTATCGGTAAGCCCGAGGATATAATCCACGTTAGTCCTATAATATTCTGCCGGTTTGATGAGTATCGTCAATTTCCGCCTTCCTTTCTTCCCGGCACCGCTTCCATATTAAACATTGCAAGCGCCGTGTTGACTTTATCCATACGCACGGTTTCCTTGCCCTGCTCAAGCTCACGGACAAACCGCAGACCAAGCCCGGAACGCATCGCAAATTCTTCCTGTGTAAGTCCTGCTTCTTTCCTCTTAGTTTTTATAAACTGTGCTATTTTATTCACCGAAAATCATCTCCGCAGTTATAATCTGAATACATTTTACACCCTTTAGGGTATAATGTCAAGCATTTGCTTTAGCTTTTACACCCTAAAGGGTATAACTTATAATTCGCCCCCATTGATTATACCCGATAAGGTATAATTGCCGTATGCTATTACCTGCCATTCCCACCGATAATCATACTTTTTCTTTCAGCGTCATAAATATAGCTGTGCTTTACAGCGGGTAAAACAATCACCGCCGCCCTTGCTTAATTCCTTGTATTTCTCAATGTAACTTCGTGTAAAAAGCACAACATATTGTACCGGGATCCGCAAAAAATACACTTTACATAAAAACTCTGTTAAATCTGCCTTATCGTTGTGCAATTCAATGAAATTTTGACCCAATTCGACATTTTGTAAATTTATTCTTGCAAAAGTGTAAAATCAGCATTATAATTAAATAAGAAACATAACCTCATCGGTTTACTATATACTTTTGCGGTAATTTGTACCGCCCTACGGAATAAGGGAATATAATGCTTTATAATAAATACGGTTCCGTTTCGCCTAAGAAACGTTTCATATTGCTGTGTCTGCCGCTTGCGGCGGCTATTATATGCACAGCCTGCAATAACGCATACGCCGTCAACATATCCGACGGCGGTATAAGCTATGACAATACATATTCGCAGACCGAAAGCACGTCTGCCGATACAGATAAGACAACTTCTCAGACAAAAGAAGAAGAACCTCTGCCCGTACCTGAGCCTGAGCCTGAACCTGAACCTGATTACACCATCACAGACGCTATGTACAAATATTTCGACCAGTTCGCACTTGTCGGTGACAGCGTTTGCTCCGGCTTCGCAAGCGCAGGATACTTCAAGCAGGAAAACAACCTCGCACGACCCAACATTGCGGCGTGGAACATACACCAGTTCCTTATAACATCGGGCAATTTAAGCACAGATGTGCTTGTTCACCTTTACAACAAGCAGCCTAAATACGTTCTTTTCTCAATGGGTCTTAACGATGTAAACCTTACCACGAAAGAACAGTTTGTAGAAAACTATATGCAGCTTCTCTACCAGTGCAAGCAGGCAAGCCCGAACAGCGAGTTCATTATTATGGCTGTAACTCCCGTCCGCAGTAAGTTCTGCAAGAACGAAAAGATAGACGAGTATAATTCCGCACTGCGATATGCGATTGAGAACTGCTACTATAGTCACTATCATTTTGTCGATCCTACCGCCCTTCTTAAAGGCAGTGATAACAAGCTGATGGAAAAGTATGCCTTTGAGGACGGCACTCACCTTGAAATGAGCGGTATGAGGGTCTGCCTGTGGTATATGTATAATCAGAATATCAGATACAGCTTCAAGGAAGACGAGCTTCAGCCCTCAAAATGCCCCGACATTTCGCAATACGAATATCTTTATTGATAATATCGGCTTTAAAAACAAAAAAACGGCGGAAATTTGCTGAAATCCTGCAAATTTCCGCCGTTTTATTCATTTTGCCTATTTACTTTTTCATATTTGTGTGTTACTATATTAAAGTAATTTTTAAGGCGTGTAAAACGCTCAGAAAGGAAATAAAAATGAAAAAATTAAATCTTAAGGCAATTGCCGTAGCTATGGCAGCCGCTCTTACGCTCGGTCTTGCAGGCTGCAGTTCAAACGGTAATTCTTCAACCGCAGACAGCAGTGCAACAGCAGGCGACGGCACATCTGTCACAGAAAGCAAGACAGAGGGCGACAACTCACTGCAGAAGGTAAAGGACGCAGGTCAGTTCATATTAGGTCTTGACGCTACATTCAAGCCTATGGGCTACACTGACGAAAACGGCGAGATCGTAGGCTTCGATATTGACGTAGCAGAGGAAGTTTGCAACAGACTCGGCGTAAAGCTCGTAAAACAGCCTATCAACTGGGATACGCTCACAACCGACCTTAATGTCGGCAAGTGCGACTGCATATGGAACGGTCTTAGCATAAACGAAGAGCGTCAGGAAAAGATGAATCTTTCAGAGCCTTATATGAAGAACGCTATGGTATTCGTTGTAAAGGGCGATTCGACAGTTGCAAAGATGGACGACCTCAAGGGCAAGAAGATTTCTGTTCAGAACGGTTCTTCTGCACAGACAATACTTGAAAACAGCGCAATCAAGGACGATATAACGATCAGCCCCATCGCTACAAATGTAGAAGCATTACAGCAGCTTGAGCTTGGTGTTGTTGACGTTGTATTCCTTGATGAAGTAGTTGCAGACTATGAAATCAAGAACTCCGGCAAGGACTACAAGAAGCTGGCAGAGGGTCTTGAAGAAGAACAGTACGCTATCGCATTCAGAAAGAACGATCAGGCACTGCGTGACGCAGTTCAGAAGACACTCAGCGAGATGAAGGCTGACGGTAAGCTTGGCGAAATCTCAACAAAGTGGTTCGGCTCAGATATTACGATAGTTAAGTAATCACATAAGCATAAAAATCCTCACGGTAAAACGTGAGGATTTTTTATACGATTATGCAGTTACAGCCCCGACCTTGCGGTCGGGGCTGTATGTTCTTATTTGGCTTTTATCCGTAGCTTATCAGCTTTTGGTAAAATTTATCCTGAGCGATACCTCAAAGACATCGTCGCCTGTCGGAATTGTGACATTTCCGTTTGTGACTGTCAGCTTATCGCTTTCGTATGACTTTGTATATCCGTCCATGAATATATCGGGGAGCGTTACGGTTTCGCCTTTGTTCGTATAAAGAGTATAATGCGTTTCCGGATTGCCGTCAACATACACTTCTACGCCGAGCATAACCATAGTGTCATCGTTCTTGGCAAATCTTCCACAGAAGTAAACATCTCTGTCGGGCATTGTGTATCTGCCTTCCTTATTAACAAGAGAAACATCCGTGCATATCCACGTTTCGTTGAACAGATAGCCTTCCTTGCGTGGCAGGTCGATATAAGCGAACATTTCCTTGCCTGCAGGGACATCGGTAATAGTCATATACGGCGTAGCTTCGCCGTCTATCATATAGTAGACGTTGTAGGTTGCCGTTGTGTAAACGCACTCAACGCTTACATCGTTATGAGGCATTGTAAACTTGTATTTGCCGCTTTCCTCATAAATAGCAACATCATCGGACTGCCAGTAGTAAGTATAGCCGCTCTTTTTGGGAGGTTCGGGAAGCGTTACCGTACTCATATACTGTGCTTTCATCGGGCTGTCGGAGCTTGCGCTTCCGTCAACCGTCATATTGACATTATAGAACTTAGGCGATGAGGTCGCCTTGAATGTAACATCGTGAGCAGGCATTACAAACTTGCCGTCTGTTACAGTGATACCGTCTGCAGACCATTCTGTCACATCGTAATAATTCTTTGTCGGCTTTGCGATAAGGGTTATCGTATCGCCTATCTTGCCGACCTCCTTTGTGCCGTATACCGTACCGTCAAATTCGTAAGATATATAGCACTTTGTGGTTGTACCTATTGCAGTAAGCGTTGATGCAGGCATCGTGTCGGGCTGTCCTGATAATGCGCCCTCAGTGCCGTACCACGACCAGCCGCCGAAGATATATCCATCAGCTTCTTCGGGTGCGCCGAATGTCGGGAGAGCGTCGCCATAGTGATAAGTCACTCTTTTTATCGTCTTACTATCGAGGACAAAGGTTATCGTGTATTCCTTGTATGCGCCGTTTTTCCATACTGCTGTCAATGTCGTATCCTTTGTCAGCGTTATTATATCGTCAGCACCGTAGATATTTCCGTCCTCGTCCTTCCAGCCGCCGAAGATATAATCTCTCAGGTCGTCCGTCTTTGAGGCTTCAGCCATATCGGATAGTTTGATCTGAGTACCGTAATCCGCCGTGCGTTCATCGCTTCCTGTCAGCTTACCGCCGTTTGCGTAAAGTATTAATGTGTGCTTGTGAACATTCTTCTGCCAGTTGCCGAAGACTATATCAAGCGTCAGACCGTCCTCGGACGCTTTGCTTGATGAACCCTTGAACACGAGAGTATATCCCTCGCCCTCGACATTGGCAGGAGTATAATTGTTGTACTTTTCAACGAATGCGAGATAATCATCATATCCGCCGCTGAATTTATCGGTCTTTTCTCCGTTCAGAAGTGCACCGTACGGTGTGGATACATTTACCGTATAGGTCTTGGGCGTAGCTTGATAGATTGCTGTCAGCGTTGTCGAATAATCGAGCTTAACCGTCTGACCTAAGGCATATATCTCGCCTGTAGTGCTGTTCTTCCAGCCTGTAGGCTGATAATCGTTATACTTATCGGCATCCTTGGTTGCCCAACGTGAAATTTCTACCTCGTAGTTATCCTGGCTGTAGCTCTTGAACTCTTTGCTTTCTTCAAATATCAGTCTGCCGTCACCTGCGTCCAGCTTAATTGTAACATTACGTCTGAATCTCGGACGGAGTATAATACTCTTGTAAATGAGCGTCTTGTCGGGTATAAACTCGTTGAGGTAAGCATCGCCGTATTCTTCACTCAGGTATACATCGCTCCAGTCGATGAACTGTATCGTTGTACCCTCCTGCCAGTTGCTCTTGCTCCACGCCTCGTCAAATACCGACTGAGGTACCTTTGAGCCGCCCTCTATTTTCAGTGTCTTATATGTCTTGAATTCACGGGCAACATCATCATAATACTGAATCTCAACATCGAATATTCCGGCTTCGTAAACCGCATCGTATACGGTATCCTCATATACATAAGGCAATTGCTCATTATATACGGTATCAGCATCGTATACGGTTTTGCCGCCGTCAGGACTGTAGCCTATGAATTTCTTACCGTAAGGCCAGCTTGAAAGGAAAAATTCCGGTCTTGTGCCGTAAGGTGTCTTTACGGTTGTAGACTTCTTATCGCCGGCATAATTATAGTAATTGTACGTTACGTTCATCAGTGCTCTGTCATAATTTGCACTGAAGTGGAGCGCAACATTCTGATAGTCGTTGTGATGATTGAAATAGAAGTTTTCGGAAGCCGCTCTCTGGGTGTTGCCCGTAACCTTGTAAAGCGGTTTGTCTGTAGGCTGACCGCTTGTATAGTAATCCTTGCGGCATCCGGAGTCTATTGATCTCAGCTTATCACCGGCATACTTATACATCTTTTCAAAACCGAACGGTATTCCGTAGGTTGCGTGCCATGAGGTCAGCTTCATATACTCGTCACTGGAGTTATCGGGTACTTTAAGAACATCGCCGGCATTCACTGCCCACAGTTCTACTACCCACTCTTTGTTTACGGTATCATAGTATTCCATCTCCATAAGAGTCTGCGCTCTTGTTGCGGTGTATACTATTTCGTAATTATCGTGGTCAACGGCTATGAAGTACGGGTCTTGGTCCTTCCACTCGCAGTCAATGTACATCCAGCTGTCCGGAGCGTTATTTGTATTGTAAGAGCCTGCAAGACTGCCCGCAGGTACTTTTCTTGTTTCAACAAGAGTTTTAACTCCGTCAACCTCTCTGTAGAAATTGACAGTGAATATCTTGCCTACGTCCTCTTCCTTAACTCTCGACTCATCGTACCAGATGACCTTTACCGACTTTGTAAGACTCATTTCGGGGTCGGCGGTCTTTGTGAACTGAAGTGACGTGCCTGTATAGTGTATCTGACCGACACCTTCGGCTGTACTGTTCTTGTAGAAGCCTGACATACTGTATGGCTGCTCGTAACGAATAAATCTTCCTCTCCTGTCATAGAGCATTCTGAAGCCTTCGCCCGAAACATTCATCGACAGCTTGCTCCACGGTACAGACGCATTGTAATTTATCACGCCTGTTGTAATATCAAGCGTCTGTGCGGACACTGCCGGAAGATCATTCACGTTGATCTCTCCCCAGTAAGTGCCGTTTGAGCTGAATAATATCGGAGTTGTGATATCGTTAAGGCATATAACAAGATCCTTGTCGCCCATTGAGAACAGCGGCCACTTGATTTCTGGTATCAGCGGTGCTTCAAGCCGCAATTTGAATACCTTTGATTCTGCGACAAGATTTACTTCGAGATAAATTCCCGCTTCAAGATAGAATCCGCCTGTCAGCGTCCGGTATACCGTGCTGTATCGGTGATCCGGTTTGACGACGTGATATTTTGCCAGACCGTATATATCGAGATATGCGCCTACCTGAACTTCAACGCCGACCTCGCCCAGTCGTCTTAAACCTGTGAACGATACGGTAAGCTGTCCGGAAACGCCCATCTTGACGCCGACATATCCGAATACCGTAAGATCAAAGCTGTATCTGTCGCCCTCGATAAGCTTGTTTTTGTACATACTGAACTCTTTATCCTTTGAGTTGCCGTGCGTACCTACCTGCGTTGCGTCAAGTATCGAGAACTTACTTCCTATACCGCCTGCGAAATTCATCTTTACAACAAGGCTAAGTTCAAAGTTAAGCTGGAACAGCGACAGCGGTTTAAATGCCGTGAAGAACGGTATACGGCATATTTCTATCTCTCCGCCCTTCTTGTTAAGCATATCCTTGACATCCTTTACAAGACCTGCGGTATCGTTCTTCTCATCACTGCCAAGCATCTTTGCGACTTCGCTCGTGATATTCCTGTAGCTGTTTGCGCCTACCGAGCAGACAAGAACTTTAAGTTCAATATCCGTCTGCGTATAGATATTAGCCGCATAGTTGAATTCAAGCTCAGGCAGCTCAAACCACTTGAATTCGAATGAATTATAGCCCTGGAATGAAACATTAAGATATTCGCTTACTGTAAATGTTGCATCTACCTTGAGTTTTTTCTTAATGGTAGTCTTATAATTCAACTCGAATGTAATGACCGACCAGTAATCCGGATTAACGGTAGTAAAGTTATCATTTTCTGCTTCACCGACCTTTACGGATACGGAAAGACCGATAGCAAGACTTGCGGCGATGCTCTTGAGCGTATCCTCTTTAGGACGTGAATAGTCCGAGAAATCCTTTAATCTGTCATCGTCCGAAGCGGCATAAGCAGTGGCGGTTACTGTATTGGTAACAAGCGGCTCGCCCTCCATTATCTCGTTTACGGTTTCATCCTCGGCAAGCAGTGCCGCAAGCACAAGGTTCAGCTGCTGTACGCCCTCGCTGTTCTTTACTTCTTCCGCTATCGCCTCGGTGTCGATCTGCTCCTCAAGGAACTTGTTTTTTGCAGGCTCGACAAAATAAACATCAACATTGTCATAAACATCTTCCGCTTCGCAATCGGCTGTCTGAATGTAGTAAATGTTTCTGTCCTTTATTGTATCTGTAATTTTTACAAACAGGCAGTCTTCGGTAAAATTCTTCGTGCCGTTGTCAATGCAAAGCACATCGCCCACAGCAAGAGAATTTTCTTCAAAATAATCCGCCTGAACCATATACTCATCGGTTTTATCCGTAGCGAACAGCTTGGCTTTATCGAGATACTTGATATTGTCCCTGACCTCGATTATATTAGTCTGCTCTTTGTATATCTTGAATGTATACTCGTTGACCGTATCGTCAAGGCCCTTGAATGTAACTCCCTCGCCTGCTGTCATACGGTACATACAGCCGGCTGTGTATGCGGTTTCGGGAACGAGTGTATATTCATCCTTCTCGTTTGATGTTACAACGAAATTTTCCGGAGTATCACCCGTATACGCAAATAAGGTGATGTACTCCCATACATTATCTGCCGTTATTTCTTCGTCACATATAAGCGTGATCGGCTGATATTCCGCACAATCCTCCACATAGTAGGTGGTTCTCACGCCTGATTGGAAATCATCGGCAGATTCCACAAACGAGGCATATACGGTCATATCCTCGTTTATCGGAGTATTGGTAAACAACTCGTTTGTTAATGCCGTATCGGTAAACCAGCCCATAAACGCCTTGCCCGCACCGAATGATTCGGGAAGTCTGCTTATCGTTTCGCCCTTCTTTAAGGTTATCGGAGCTACGGGCGTACCGTCACCCGCATCAAAGGTCACTGTGACCTCATCTTCTTCCGATGGCTTATTCTCGTTATATGTAACCTCTGCGGTTATTGTCTTTTTAGCACCGTTTACGGTTATCTCCTTGCTTACCGTAACACTTCCGCTTGCACTCGGCATTATGACCTCGTCTGCAAATACATCTGTCGGAAGTGCTGTCAGCGAGATTACAGCACATAAGAACAACGACAATATCTTCTTGCCGCACTTCTTTTTAATACCGAGAACCGCAAGCGTACCGCCCGATAAAATGCTCAGCGTCAGCCACAGCGGACACAGAGAACCGTCCGTTTCGGGATTGCCGGGATTTGCAGGGTCGGTAGTATCGCCGGGCTTTGAGGCTTTCTCTATATAAGCCGTTATCTCATTTGACCTGCTCTGTCCTGCCGCAAGTGTATATTCACCGTCGGTAAGCTTGCCCTTCTTCAGTGTAAGTCCGTCCGGCAATCCGATTTCAGACTTTACCTTATCAATCCCGTAAATATTGCCGTTCTTCACCGTAAGAGCAATATTAACGTTTTCCCCTTCTTCATAACTCTCCTTGTCCGTAGTAAGCGTTGCGGATACAAGCGACGCTTCCTGTGCCGCCGTCATAACCGTCATCACGCTTGAAAACGCAAACAGCGTAATAAGCGTTATTAACGCCGCCAGCCTTTTCCTTGTTTTCATCTTTTTGAACATAACCCACCTCCGTAATTATCCGTTTTGGCTTTTTTCGTTTATCGTACTTTCGATTGCTTTTTCAAGACCCGTTTCCGCTTTTGCGATTATCTCATCTATAAGCCTTTTTGCTACCGAGTGCAGATCAAACGCAAGTACCGCTTCTATAAGGCTCGCACGTTTTTCCTTAGGCACATCATACAGCTTAAGACAGCACTCAAGAAAACGGCTTATCTTCTTCTGCACCGTGAAGTACATATCGCACTTTCTCGCCATAAAGCCACGCATTATACTTCCCGACGCTATATCCATCTCGTAGAAATCCTTATCCTCCGCATCCGGCATAAACGGCGAGAATATAGCCTTTATCTGCACAGCTGTACTTTTTAAAATATATTCCGTAGTGCTTGGCAGGGTATACGCCATTACATATATCTCCCTCAGCGGCTCGGACAGCTCGGTTATATATATCTGCAATGACGTTTCAAGGCAGTACACCATAAGCGGCTCCATATCCTTTGCGAATGCCCTCGCCTTTGCAAACTGATTTTCAAACATGATCTGCGTCAGCGTCAGAAGCAACGCTTCCTTATTTTCAAATGCCGCAAAGAACGATGTCGGTGACATCCCTGCCGCCCTTGCTATCTGTGCAGTGGTCGTCTTTTCATATCCCTGCTCTAAAAATAACTGAATAGCCGCAAGCAGCATCTTGTTCCGTCTTGCTATGCCCTTTGGCTGTAATCCCTTCAATTTGTATCCTCCTTATCAGCCTCAGTATTATAATCAACAGTTTAGTTTTGAGTTTACTCAATTATAACACACCGCTTCTTAAAAGTCAATAATTACCGTAATATTTATTTCAGCCTCGTTTATACAAAACCTACAAAAGTGATAAGGATTGTGTAATTATTTTCGACAAGCTAAATCCACTAAACCTATTGACAACATAGGTTTAGTATGTTATACTCATAACAACGAAAACGAAAGGGGCTGACCGGATGAAACCGACAACCGCAAACAATAAAATGCGAATGTGTGCAAACAATATAATACGTCTGTCCCAAAAGAAAGTCTGAGCCTGTCGGATGTTCAAACGCACGGACGTAAAATAAACGTCCGTTATTTTTATGGGAGGATATATGATAGAGCTTAAAAACCTTGAAAAGACGTACCGCACCTCAAAAGGCAGCGTTACTGCGATAAAAGACATCAACATAACAATAAACGACGGAGAGATATTCGGCATCATCGGACTTTCGGGAGCTGGCAAAAGCACACTCGTCCGCTGTATAAATTACCTTGAGCGCCCGACCTCGGGACAGGTAATAATAGACGGCAAAGAGCTTGGAAGCCTCAAAACAAAAGAGCTTCTTAAAACAAGACAAAACATCGGAATGGTGTTTCAGGGCTTTAATCTTCTCGCACAGCGAAACGTAATAAAGAACATCTGCTATCCGCTTGAAATCGCAGGTATTAAAAAATCCGACGCTGTAAAGAGAGCCGAAAGCCTGCTCGAGCTTGTAGGACTTTCCGATAAAGCAAAGGCGTATCCGTCACAGCTTTCGGGAGGACAGAAGCAGAGAGTAGCAATAGCAAGAGCGCTCGCCGCAAAAACGCACTATCTTCTGTGCGACGAGGCAACAAGCGCACTTGACCCCGACACAACAAGGTCGGTGCTTGAGCTTCTTAAAAAAATCAACCGCACACTCGGAGTTACCATAATAGTGATAACTCACGAGATGAAGGTAATAGACAGTATATGCGACAGGGTCGCAGTGCTTGATAACAGCACGGTCGCAGAGATAGGCGATGTAAGAACGGTATTCGCAAATCCGAAGTCTGATATAGCAAGAAAGCTTATCATGCCGCAGGGCGAGCTTCCGGTAACAAGCGAACACGGAAAGAAGATAAGGATTATCTACAACGGCGAAAATTCTTCAAAGTCGCTGTTATCCGATATGATATTAAAATGCAACACTCCCGTCAATATTCTTCACGCAGATACAAAGGACATTGACGGCAAGGCATACGGTCAGATTCTGGTACAGCTGCCCGATGATGATACATCGGCAGAAAAAATAACAGCATATCTTAAAGCCAACAGCGTTACCTATTCACAGGTGTAAGGGGGAAGAAAAATGTCAGGCGATCTTATACAGCTGTGGGATAAAGGCGTACTTTTACAGGGTATATGGGAAACGATATACTTAACGTTCATCTCGTCATTCGTAGCTTACGTTTTTGGACTTCCGATAGGCGTACTGCTTACAGTGACCGATAAGGACGGAATCCACCCTATCCCGTGGCTCAACAAAATAATCGGAATTTTAGTTAATATTTTCCGCAGTATCCCGTTCATCATTCTGATGGTTGCCTGCTTACCGGCGGCAAAGTTTATTGTCGGAACAAGTCTTGGCAATAAGGCGATGATAGTAATGCTCGTTATAGCGGCTATACCTTATGTGGCAAGAATGACAGAATCCTCTTTCAAAGAGGTTGACAAAGGCGTTATTGAAGCGGCTCAGGCAATGGGCAGCTCAACACTCAAGATAATATACAAGGTGCTTATCCCCGAAGCAAAGCCCGCACTCATGGTCGGCGCAGTCATTTCACTTGTAACTATTCTCGGCTACTCGGCAATGGCAGGAACGATTGGCGGCGGCGGACTTGGTATGATAGCTATCTCATTCGGTTATCAGCGTTTCAATAACGATATTGTGTGGATATGCGTTCTGCTCACGGTTATCATAGTACAGCTTATTCAGGAGCTTGGTATGCTGATAGCACGCAAGGCAGACAAACGTATAAACAAGTAAGGAGAGATATAATATGTCACTGCTTTTCATAAAGCTGTTGCGACAGAATTTCCGTTTCGGACGAATGTGCCGATGTTGTATATAAAGAGATAAAACCCGTAAACTAACGGTGCAGAACAAAGAAAGATAAACAAAATACAACATTGACAGGCGGTAAAACCGCAGAAACGGAGAATTGACATGAAAAAGATTTTATCATTAATACTTACAGCGGCTCTTGCAGGTGTAACGCTCACAGCGTGCAGTTCAAACGGCACAAGCTCGACAGCTTCATCAAACGATGCTTCTTCGACAGCATCAAGCGCCGCAGAAAGTTCGGCAGACACAGACAACGTTATCAAGATCGGTGCAACAGCTACACCTCACGGCGAGATACTCGAATTTGTAAAGGACAAGTTCGCTAAGGAAGGCTACGATCTTCAGATCACCATTTACGATGATTATGTACTGCCCAACAACGCAGTTGCAAGCGGAGAGCTTGACGCAAACTACCATCAGCACACACCCTACCTCAACAACTACAATGAGAAGAACGGAACAGATATAGTTCCCGCCGCACTCATTCACTATGAGCCGTTCGGTCTTTACGGCAACGGCGTTGAAAAGCTGGCAGATGTCAAGGAAGGCGCAACAATCGTAATCCCTGCCGATGACAGCAACGAAACAAGAGCACTTCTTCTCTTACAGCAGGAAGGTCTTATCGAGCTTCCCGAGGGCGCAAATGCCAAGGACGGCGTTACAACGCTTGACATAAAGGACGACCACGGCTACAAGATAACAACGGTACAGGCTGATACGGTTGCCGCTCAGTTTGCAAACAGCGATGCAGGTTCTTTAGCAGTTATCAACGGTAACTATGCTCTTGCCGCAGGTCTTGATATAAGCAAGGCTCTCGCAGTTGAAGACGCTTCAGGCGATGCGGCTCAGACCTACGCAAACATTGTAGCTGTAAAGAGCGGTAACGAAAACCTCCCCAAGATTCAGGCTCTTATAAAGGCTCTCAAGTCAGACGATGTAAAGAACTTCATCAACGAAAAGTACAACGGTGCAGTTGTAGCAATCTTCTGATTTAACCAACAAGATTTCTCCTGAAGTAAGTGATATACAGTCCGGCTCCCTCACAAACAGCGAGGGAGCTTTACTATTATAACTGTACTGTGAGACACATTGCCAACACCGCTGGAAATATTTTCAGTGCCGACAGGGTATTAATAATTTCGTGAGTATATCAGTGCAACTGCTCTAACATTGACTTTTCAAAAAAACGCCACTAACCTGAGATATATGTACTAACCTGCGGACGTGTAGCGTTAAGCGTCCCTGCATTGACAGGATATACAATGTTCAGGTGGTTATTCGAGTTTAGCCAACACCCCGACGGGGTGGGGGTGTGAGTAAGGAAAGAGGGAGCCACGAGGGAGAGAACCTAAGAGATAGGGAGAGGGGCTGTCAAGTCCCTTGCCCTAGTCTCTTTGGTTCTTTCCCTCGTTCATATTGACAGGTGCATCGATTCGAATAGCGAACCCGAGAAGTGCTATCCGACAAACAGAACTATCGGTAGCCTGCTTTCATAGTCATAGCTGAACGATATAACACAAGCACATTAAACAAAAGACTTTTTCTACAATCTGAAACGCCCCGCAGAAGCGGGGCGTCATTATCGTTATTAAGCTGTCGTCAAGAATAGTCCACAACATCAAGCCATGTAAAGAGAAGATCCTTCTCCTCCTTGCTTGTAACACCCTTTGCGAGCGTTGATGCCGCCATAATGGGAAGCCATTCCTGAACATATGCCTTTGCTGTATTTGTCTTCTTGCAGAACAGGTTGAGATACTTCTCAGCTGTTTCTGTAGATGTAAGTGCAAGCTTCAGATATGTCTTGGCAACATCTGCACTGGCATTACCTGCCGAAGCGCCTATCCAGTCAACTATATAAACCTTGTTGTCGTCTGTTACAACTATGTTCTCAGGACCGAAGTTACCGTGGCACAGCTTAACGTGCTTGGGTGTGCTGTCAAGTCTTGTCAGAAGATCGTATCTCTTGATGTGGTCGATTACGTCAAGGCTCTCGATTTCTTCTCTCAGTTTATCCTTCAGCTTTGAAATGCCTGTAACCTTCTTAGCGTGGATGCTGAGCTGAAGCTCTACCATGTCATCAAGATAGCCGTCGCAGTTCTCAGGCTCTTCCTGCATAATCTGTGCAAGAGTCTTGCCCTTTATAAGCTCTGTAGCTATTGCCCACTTGCCGTCGATAAGCTCAACTTCCTTTATCTTAGGAACGTTAAGTCCTGTTTCTTCAACCTTTGAATCCATGAAAGCCTCATAGAAAACTACTGTTTTGGGTGCATCGGGTTTGAATACCTTTACTGCAAGGTCGCCGCTCTCATATACGTCAACGGTTTTACCTTCGGAGATTTTTTTACCTAATTTTATTTCATTCATACTTAAGTCCTTTCCGGGAGCGCTGTGCTTTATGCTGCGGCGTTTCCTTTTAATGTGACTTGATTATAACACTTTTTTGCCCGTTTGTCTATAGTTTGATTGGAAATTTAACAAAAATGCAACAAAATATTTTTTCCAGTTGTGCATTTTGACGAAAAATGTAGTGAGAGAATTTACAGTAATTTTTCACCACTTATACAATCGGTTCGGCTCAAAGCGTGCCGTTACATCAGCTCGTTGCTGTCAAGGATGACCGTGAACGGTCCGTCGTTCAGAAGCTCTACCTTCATATCCGCACCGAACCTTCCTGTCTGCACGTCGGCTATGCTTTCACACTTCCGGCATTGCTCGACGATATACTCGTACAGTTCGTTTGCCATATCGGGTGAGCCGGCGCTTGTAAAGGAGGGACGGTAGCCCTTGCGGCAATCTGCGTACAGCGTGAACTGTGAGATAAGAAGCAGGCTTCCGCCGACATCGGCAGGGGCAAGGTTTGTCTTTCCGTTCTCATCGTCAAAGATGCGAAGCCCCGTCATCTTACGTATCAGCTTGTCTGCGATTTCCTTTGTATCGGTCTGCGAGATGCCGATAAGCACCATAAAACCCTTGCCGATTTTTCCAATTACCTCGCCGTCTACGGTGACGCTTGCGTGGTTCACACGCTGTATTACAAATTTCATTAAAAAATCCTTTCAGAAGCGCATAAATAATGCCGCCGTGTAAACCGGCGGCATTGCAGGTTGTAGAAAAAGTCTGTTTTTGAAATAAACTTCTGATTTATTATCCCTATCCCCCTGCCCCCTTTCCCCCGTGAAAGGCTGTGTATGCTTGGTTAGCTTTGCATCGTGCAAAGCCCTTGTGCATACACGCCCGGCATCCGTGCCGGGGGTGAATACGGGGACTGGCGTCCCTGCGACCCGCCTTGGGGCTACGCCCCAA
>OMCA01000152.1_pt1 | contig 44089 bp, 35 predicted proteins | sample 1673621 | NCBI WGS metagenome assembly OMCA01 (sample SAMEA103958117, study PRJEB25191) | human gut metagenome | biome: human-associated habitat [ENVO:00009003]; feature: intestine environment [ENVO:2100002]; material: feces | place: Germany | collected 2013/2015
CTCCAGTGTGCCAATCAGAGAATCCTCATCCTCGGCGAAAAACGCCTCATCCAATCCGCCTTCTCCAAATGCGTCATCCTCCGCAGGTCTTTCTGCCTCAAGGCTTTCCGCCTGTCCTTCCGCAGAAGCCTCCCCTGCAAAGGCAGAGCATGGCATAAGTGTAAAGACCATCAGAAATGCCATTGCACATGATACTATTCTTTTCCTCACTTTCTAAAACCTCTCTTTCCATAAAACCATGAAAAAATTCTTTGTATAAGTTGCCTGCTTGGGTGCGTAGCACCTAAAAGCCGCATACAAATCAATTTTAAGTTATACCAATAATCTTCCAAAATACAATCTTTAAAATAATCTTCATTAACAATATATAGCTCAATTTAGAACAATCCTGAAAAGCTCCTAAATTCATATTCAAATCTTTCACAACAATTATTTATTTTTGACAAACACAGACACATTTCGACAGATTTTTTCAGTATTCTACCGTGTCATTTTCATTTATCCATCTGTTGACGTGTTCATAAAATTTATGTTATGGTATATTTTGGTAAATGAGTTTCTATCATCGAAAATATGATTATTGCCATTCCTCCAATAAATGAGCAAAAACGGATTGCTTGTGCCGTTCATAAAATATTTGCTAAATTGGATATGATAATGGAGAGTTTATAAACTCCCCATTATCATATCTAAAGAGGTGAAAATTGTTTCTATTCTGTCAATTATTCGCTTTTGTTCTGAAAGTGGAGGTAAGTGTATAGGCATTGATAAAAATTTATCAAGAATCAGATTGCGCAACCCCGTAGTTTGAGTTTGCATCAATCTCATATCTCCTTTCTGATATTTTGCCAGAATATAATAGTATAGGAATTTACTTAATACTATGTTGTTATTCCTTGTTCTTAATGCCATTGTAAAATTACTGAATGAAAAAACACCACTTTTGCCCTCATAGAGAATTGTTCTTCCAACAGGATTATTATCACTACCACCTGATTTTTCTACAATCAAATCGCCATTTTCCAAATGACGTTTAGCAAAGGTTCGTTGTTCAACATCAATGTACTCTATATTTGAATAATCTAACTTAAAGTCCTTAGTGAAATTTGCATTGCGTATAACCCCCACATTAACAAATGGTTCTTTCTTCCCTTTCCACAATCCATTGATGTTTTCGCATAAATCTTTGAGTGTAACAACGCACCATCCATCAGGTAACTGCGTATAATGCCCGATACGTTCCATTATATTATTACCATATTCATTCTAAATCAATGTAGTATGGTAACAAAATTCAAAAATCATTTGGCAAAGACTAATCTTGCCAAGAACACTGTCACCTCGTATGTGTGGACGGTGCAGTATTTCCTCAATCATTATGGGGAAGTAAACAAAAAGAACCTCTTGGCATATAAGGGGTACTTGGTGGAGAACTTTAAGCCACAGACGGTGAACCTTCGGCTGCAAGGTATCAACAAGTATCTTGAATTTACGAAACAGGAGAAACTGAAAGTGAAGTTCGTAAAAGTGCAGCAAAAGAACTTTTTGGAAAATGTAATTAGCAATGCCGATTACAAATTCCTTAAAACCCAACTTAAAGCTGATGGTTACGATGAGTGGTATTTCATCGTGTGGTTTATGGCTGCTACAGGGGCACGTGTCAGCGAACTACTCCATATCAAAGCAGAACATGTACAAATCGGGCATCTTGACCTATATAGCAAGGGAGGAAAGATACGCCGTTTGTATATCCCGAAAAACTTGCGCACGGAGGCTGCGAAATGGCTCAAAGAAATAGGACTTACTTCTGGCTACATCTTTCTGAATCGGTTTGGACAGCGCATTACCACTCGTGGAATAGCTTCTCAACTCAAACATTTTGCCGAGAAATACGGAATGAACAAGGAGGTGGTTTACCCTCATTCATTTCGTCACCGTTTCGCTAAAAACTTCCTTGACCGCTTTAATGACCTCGCTCTGCTTGCCGATCTAATGGGGCATGAGAGCATAGAAACCACTCGTATCTATCTACGTCGCACTGCCAGCGAACAGCAGAAGATTGTGGATAAAGTGGTAAACTGGTAAAGCCACATTAACCCTTAGGAGTGTATTCACTTACACTTCTAAGGCCTTTTGGATATTATCAAGAACAGAGAATAGTTCTTCTATCTTTTGAACAATGCGTTGTTGCTCGGCAAGTGGAGGTAAAGGTACAATATATGATTTTAATTTTTCAAGTGTTATAGTGTCAACTGTTGTTCCTTTAGAATACTCAGCCATTTGGTATTGCAAAAAGGATGTTGAAAATAGCATCGAAAAAAACTTTGAATTTAATCGATTGTAATTTCTTAAACATAGTACACTTGCATCCTTATAGTAAAATTTGTCAGTGCTCTTAACGATATAACTCTTACCAATTGTTCCAACTGCAGACAACATAATATCACCAGATACAGGGACTCCATACTTATTCTTTAATTCGTTATAATGTTCATTATCAATAAAAAGTTCATTATTAACTTCGTTATAATCACTCAATTTTACAATTTCTCTTGCTCGATAAAACGGAATACCTTTAGTCTTCCAATCCGATTTCATTACCCTTTTGGCTGATACAGCATCAAATAGATGTCCTAATTTTACCCAAACCCATGCATGGGGAATATTCCCATACTGCCCGTTATCACAAGGTGTGAAATCGGGATTTATTCGCTTCAAGAGTTCAATAGCTGGCTCATCATTCGGGTCTTGCTGCACGAGTTTTCCGTGAATGGCGAGATCGAGGATTTTGCTCTTGGCTTGTTTGATTGTAGTCTGTAAATCGGCTTTTCCTTGTTCGATTTGGTCTATTAAAGCAAACCAATGTTCTATTTCTTGTGATATTCTCTCTTGCTCTTTTAGTGGAGGTACCGGAATATAGACATCATTAATAACAGCAACAGAAAGTCCAGGTTGGGCAGTAGCAGTGGCATATTGATTTAAGTTTAACGTTGTCAGTGTGTAATATGCCCACATTAAATCTACATCACAATATCTTTCCACAACAACAGCATGCTCTGTTGCATAAAACTTTCCTTTAGCAATATTGATGTTTCCACAAAGTGCTCCTTGCCTTCCGATGATTGGAAAATCTCCTTCTCTGTTATATGATGCGACAAATCCTCTAATGCCATTGCCACCATAACATTTATAAGAATGTAATTCAGTGGCGGTATCTTTAATATCTTTTGCTGTGATGTTTTTTCCTGCTTGAAGCGTAAATACCTCACCCAAAGTGGACAAACACCAGCCATTGGGTAATACCTGCTGATAATGGTGCATATCGGAAGCATTGGTTGATTTTTTTCTTTTTTTTATTTTTCCTTCTTTTATCAGTTTCTCTTTCTCTTCGCGTATGCGTTGGAGCAGAACCGATGCAGGTTCATCATTTGGGTCTTGTGGTACAAGTTTTCCATGTATCGCAAGGTCAAGTATCTTTTGACGGAGTTTTTTAATATCCATTTTGTCTTCTATTGTGATCGATCCCCATTCTTTACACTTTAACCTGGCCGATACATCATTATTCACATGCCGCGCAGGGAACGGTATTTCCTCATTTGCCGTTCGAGAGGGTCTGTTTTGATGTTACGGAACAGAACGAATATTTCGTCGAATTATTGCACTGTGGAGATTGCTCTTTTATTTTAGATTTTCAACGGTTTGATATAACCTTTTGAAGAATAAACAAATGACTGAGTATTTGAGAAATCAAGGTAACGACTTGGCAACTGTGCAATTTTCAACGTTTTGTTGTGCTATGCTGTCAAATAACTCAATACAAAAGTAACCAAAATTTTTGGCTACTCAAAATAATACCTTTAAAATATCATATTTCTACGATAAATATATGTTTATATTGCAGATAATTCATTGTAAATATCCTCTAGTTCATCATGTTCTATCGGGTTGTCTGACTGCTCTACACCAGAATGCAAATCCCCACCAGACAACCGACTAAAAAGTCCATTTAATTTGTCTATTATTGCTGCATCTGGATTAAGAGACTTTAATTGTTCCCACTGAATAGTATTTTTGCGGCCATGAAATTTAACCGGGATTTGATTGCTGAAAATTTTCTCATCAACAATTAATTCTATTGTGTGCCGAAGAATTGCACCAACCATTATACTATAATCATCACTAAATGGCTCTGTATTAAGAAGTTTATATGCATGTGTAAGGTTGTTCGCTACATTGTCTTGCTTTTTTTCTGTTATAACACCTTTTTTATCTCGGTTATGAGATGTGACAGAATACATAAACAGATGCCTTGTTGGTTTTAAACATGAAGAATTTTGATTTACCCCACATTCGTGTAATCCTCGAAGATTAACCAGCGATGTTTGCAATAATAAATTGTGTGAAAAAATAATTATTTGATTTCCTAGTTTAGATAAACGCTCAACTAATTTTGCAGTTATAAAATGGTCAAGGCTATTGACAGGGTCATCTAAAATTATTGGATTTTTTGATAGTTGCATTCTTCTTTCTGCAATAAATAAAGCTAATGCAACACCTTTTTGTTCTCCCTCACTTAATACATCTGTCACCATATTATTGTTGACTAGTTTTAATTGCATATATGATTGACCTCGTATAGCACCTGCATCAGATAAATCAACATGTAACTTTTTCAATCCTAAAGCATCTAATTCTTCTTGAAATTTCGTTTTAAGATTTTCTGTTACAAGTGTTTGACTTGCAGATTTCGCCATTGTAGATATGCTTCTTGTAGATAATTCTGATTGGCATTTTTTTAATTCAGTTACATTATTCATCTTTTCAAACCATTCAACAAACAAATCCCTTTGTGAAGAAATTGATTTATGTTCAATTAAAGGCTTCATCAGTGATGATAATTCTAAAATCGTTTGATTCTTCTTTGTCAATTCTTCACGAAGACTATTAATCGTAGTCTGGTATTCTTCGCATATAGTTTCAATGGAAGAAATAATAGTATCCGTAGCTTCAAAAGCTATTGAATTATCATTATTTTCATTTTCTACATTAGTAATAAGATTTGTTTTTTGCACATCGTGTTGACGAAGCAGGTCTAATATTGTATTATATAAACCTGCATCTGTTCTATTTTCTAAAAGTGATTTAAGCTGTTCAGAAATAGTAAAGTTTGTTGTAATTGTTGATATTTGATGTTTTAAATCGCTTTTTATCTTTATTAGTTCTTTTAATTCCTCTAAACTTTTATCTGATAAATATGTTGCATAAGCTGCCACAATATTAATAGCATTGCCTATAATTGGTTGGCGGCAGTAAGGGCAAATATTTTCATCAAAATTATTATCTTGAGCAAAAATAGCTCCAGCTTCGATAAATGTTTTCCAATTCGTGGAATCAGTATTGCCAATTTCGTTTAAAGCTGATATTTTCTGTTTTACTTCTTCGCTTTTTCGTCTAGTTACAGAAATTTTTTCAACAAATGACTTTGATTCAGTCTGATATCTTTGAAATTTATTTTTTGTTTCCTTTAGATGCTTCAGTAACAAGGTATATTGCTGTTCTTCATTAGATACTAATTTAATCTTGTCTTCAAAATTTGTTTCTTTCAATACTTTCAACTGTTCTTCTTGCTGCTTTAATTTATCTGACTGTTCACTTGTAAATGTATATCTAGCTTGGATATAATTTTTCTGAGAAGAACGATATGTTTTTTGAGTTAATATTCTAGTAACATCATCAGATAAGTCCTTCATCTCAATTTGTGGCAATGATTTAAAAATGCCATCTATCTCTGTCTGTATTCGACTTCTCATGTTATCCATAGATGCTGTAAGAGCAGTGAAGAGATGTAATCCATAAGGAAGGACGATTGCTGTATCTGCACTTCTTTTTTGCAAAAAAGCCATGGTGTAGCTAGAATCAAATACACTAGATAAATTTAATGGGCTTATCGAACGATTATTTCCATCCCAAGACAAGGTTTTGATATCTGTACCTTCGGCATAAACCAATTCTATGTTTATAGGATTATGCGTATCTGCATAAATATTAGGACGAATTTTAGTTTGGTGGTTACCTCCAATCAGCTCATTTAAGATTCGGAAATAACTACTTTTGCCTGACCCATTCTTCCCATATAAAAGAGTAATGTCATTAGAAAAATTTATCTTTTGTTCGTTTGCTAATGCGCATACTCCAGAATGGTGAGTTAGCGAAATAAAGCGAATATCGGTATGTGTGTTCATAGCAGTTAGACTCGGTACTGTCAGCACACTTGCTGCATTTAATTTCAGTTGGGCGACTGATTCTGTGAGTTCTACGTCAGATACACTTCCATTATTGTTAATAATCTTAATGATGAGATCTTTTAACCAGCCATGAGTTTGTGAATTATTTGCTAATTCTATAAGATAATCTTTAGAATGTGTGTGCTCCATGTTTATGCTGTTATATTCTTATATTTCAATTATATCTCCAACTTTCACTATTTTATTCAGTATTGTCGTTTATATAAACGATTTTATATCAAACAATGAAGGTTGAACCATCGGTTGTTTGATACAGAGATAACTTTTAAGCTCGAAATTAAACACCAATGCTTCTGTCATTGCATGTCGGTTTTCCACATGACCATCTCCATGATAGAAGTGTTCCTTAGTTTCTACATTAAACCTTTTCCAAAGACGATTTATCATATCATTGTCTCTGAATTCATTATGATGCCATGTTGACAATATAAATTTTGCCTTGGTGTTACAGAGTGCTTCATACAAAGCAATTTCATCCTTTTCTGTCCAACCGTTATAATAATCGACATATCGTCCAAAATACGGAGGGTCACAATATATTATATCATTCTCACCTGCAAGTGATATGGTATCCAAAAATGTTTGGTTATGAAATACCCAATCTTTTCTACGAATAACTGATGCTACATTATCTATTTAATTGCATATTTTTGTAATATATGCAGGAGCAAAACGTTCTGGTTTCTTACAAAAAGGCACATTCCATTTACCGTGTCTATTGAATCGCATCATTCCATTAAATCCTGCTCGTGATAGGAATATGAAATCAAACGGATCAAAATCCGTATTAAATCTATCTCTCACAATCCTGAAATGAACATATCCGTTCTCATCCACCCTCTCCAACAACCGTCCTTCTTGTTCGAGATACCGTCTCATAGTATAACTTGATAGAGTACCATCCTTTACTTTATTATAAAAATTGATGAACCACTCGGTAATGATGTGGTAACTGAACTCTTGCGCTGTATGGCTTCGTTATAGCTATCCAATGTTTACGTTGTCATAGACAAATATAGCGTAACGAACGCTTTTTCAGCCTATTCACTACGCTTTTCTCCGATTTTCTTTTTAGCTATCTGTTTATTTTAATATCCTATTCTTCTATTCCTGCCAACAGTTTCTCCAGTTCCGAAACGGTCTTGTTTATTGTACTGCTCTGGGTCTTGATATTGTGCATGAGTTCCGCAAGGGAGTGTTGTTTCTCTTCGCCGCCTTGCTTGATCCATGTGATGTCAAGACTGGTTTTGTCCCGACTGGCAATTTCGCTCGCGGCATATTTGCGCCATCGTCCGGAAGGATTGGTTTCGGCATCGTAGCTTTCTTGACGGGCTTCAAGATTGTCGGCATTGTAACAGTTTACGAAATCGTTAAGATGATGACGTTCCAGTTTGTTTGTTGCCAGCGTGTGCTTTACATCTGTACGATAATCATAGAACCAAATATCAGTAGTCGGTTTCCCTTTTTGGAAGAACAGTACATTAGCCTTTACTCCCTGGGCGTAGAAAATGCCTGTGGGCAAGCGGAGAATGGTGTGTAGATTGAAATCTGTGAGCAGACGCTTGCGAATAGTTTCTCCGGCGCCTCCTTCAAACAGCACATTGTCAGGCAGCACCACGGCGGCACGGCCTCCTGTCTTCAAGGACAACATGATATGTTGCAGGAAGTTGAGCTGGTTGTTCTTGGTTTCTACATAGAAGTCCGGGCGGTTAATTTCCACTGAGCCTGCCGGACGGGTGCCGAATGGAGGATTGGCAAGAACGACATCCACCATAGTTGAAGGTTCTTTTTCCAATGAATCTTCACAGACCACAGGACTGTGGTCCGTGCCGATGCCATGCAGATAGAGGTTCATGGAAGCCAAAGTCACCACTAAAGGAGTGTTGTCAACGCCATGCAGAGCTTCATTGTTCAGGAAGTTGATTTTTTTTATATTAAACGACTGTTCTTTCATGTAGTCATAGGCGGCAAGCAGAAACCCGCCGGTTCCGCAGGCGGGATCACAGACTGTTTCGCCTATCTGCGGCTGGATGCAATCCACCATGGCTTTGATGAGCGGCCGGGGCGTAAAGTACTGACCGGCGCCACTCTTTTTGTCCTGACCGTTCTTTTCAAGGATGCTTTCATAGATGGCTCCTTTCACGTCACCATCCATCACAAGCCACTGTTCCCCGTTTATCATGGTGATGACTTTCTTCAGATATACAGGCTTGTCTATTTTATTCTGCGCCTTGGTGTAGATCGTGCCGATAAGGTTGTCTTGAGCACTAAGCTGCTTCAAGGTTTCCTCATACTGGTTGACAAGCTCAAAGCCGTCCAAATCAATCAAGTCTTTCCATTGATAACCCGATGGAATTGCCGACTCTTCACTGAATATTTCCTTGCTCTCCGCATCCATTTTCAGGAAAAGCAGATAGGTAAGTTGCGTGATGTAATCGGTAAATCCAATACCGGCTCCGGCAAGAGCCGTTGCCATGGCCCATACTTTCTTTGTGAGGGATTGCTCGGTAGATATGTTGTTCGCCATTTTTTTCTTATGCTGCTTTACGTAGTACTATGAAATTGAAAAGTGAATGCATTGCTTCATCAGCGGCGTTCATATTGCCGAAGGCCGCTATCATTTGAGCCGCCTGCGTTCTGTTGTTTGCCCGGATATCTCTTACCATACAAAAGCCATTGGCAGCAATGTAGTTTACCACCTGTTCCATAATTTCACGCTGCTTGCCAGAGAGTTCCCGTTGCATCTGCCCACACCAGAGGTTGAAATATTGGCGTGCTGTCACCGTCAAACATTCAAGACGCTCTATCTGATGGAAGGCATATCGTACCAATTGTATGATGTTAGTCAGTGTTTCACTTTCCTCCTTCGTGTTGTTGCGGCGTACCATGTCTGGAGCGATGATTGCGTAAGAGTTCCATAGCCGCTGGGAAGTAAAGCGTGCGTTTTCCATTTTCAACTTGTTCTCCAAATCCCTGAGCATGACGTAGGTGACAGGTTCTCCCTCATTGTTATAGAGTATCCGCAGGGCCTCTATGTCATCACAATGCTGGCGACAGTACTCCTCAAAAGCATTGGTTGTGCTTTTGGCTTCCTCTACAGAGAATCCTTTAAAAATCAGTTTGTCCTCACCCGGCATCAGCGTTTTCACGAAACCGGCGGCGAGCACCAATAGATAGCGGCGTGCATCGGGATGGTTAGCCAATGGCGCTACCAGGATCTTCCGCTCATTGTTTGGCCCATTGGCGCTGATGAATGGGGGCAAAGTCTGGTTCTCCAAATCTTCATACATTCTAGACGCCAACTCCTTCATGTCGGCATGGGCTAATCGTGTGAACTCATGCCTCTGACTATTATCAGCCTTATTCCAGATACGGGATAATACCGAAGCCAGTCGCCTGATATAATTATCCGGCAGGAATCCGTGGCTAATGCGTTCCAGCAGAACAGCTAACGTGATAGTTTCACCTTCCGGCCCTTCGTATGGCTGTGGAATCATGTGCTCGTGTTCCGTCACTCCGACAGCATCTACCAGATAAAAACAATCCTTGCTAAGGGCATTGGGAGTTACGGCACGGAGTTGCTCATCCCCAATTGTGCGGACACCCCGACCTTTCATCTGAGTATAAAGTGGAAGCGAAGCAACATCACGCATGAATAGAACCACCTCCAAAGGTTTTACGTCAGTACCTGTGGCCACAAGCGTACAAGTAACAGCGATACGAAAGTCTTTGTCATTGCGGAACTGGCGTATCAGTTCATTACTGTCGCCTGCCGAATAGGTGATTTTTTGCACAAAACGGTCATCACTGCGCCCGAACACCTCCTTGGCTATCTGTACGATATTGGTGGCGTGAGCCTCATTGAGCGCAAAGATAAGAGTCTTGGGAAGATAATCCATATTAGGCACACGCTGTGGGTCGTTGAACATTTCGGTATATACCGCATCGCGATAAGTGGAGAGGATAAGCTTTATCTGAGAAGGGTTAATGATGCTGCGATTCAGTTCTTCCTTCGTGTAGTTACTTGCTTCACTGTTACGAATCTGTTTGACCTCTCCAGTGTAGCGTGTTTCCACTTTTAGTTCGTCTCCCTCCATGATGGCGCCGCCTTGTTCCGTAGCCATGGTCTTGATTCGGTAGATGCGGCAATCCACGTTCACTCCGTCAACGATGCTTTGTTCAAGCGTATAGTTGACGATGCGGTTTTTATTAAAAAACGCCATTGTTTCCGGCACTGGCGTAGCCGTCAATCCTATAAGGCGTGCCGTATCAAAATATTCAAGGACTTTTTTCCAATTACCGTATATAGACCTGTGGCACTCGTCGATGATGATAAGGTCAAAGAAATCATGAGGGAGTTGCGGATTGTCCGGAAGCGTTATTTCTTCGCCCTCGTTGTAATCTTCATCGTCCTCACTATCCATAATATCTTCTCCTTTCAAGAGCGAGAACAATCGTTGAATAGTAGATATGACCACATTGCTGTCAGAGGGGAACCTGGACGATTTCAGCCGGTCAACCTTATATATATTATTGAAAGCCTCTCCATTTTCAGTCAGCCGGAAAGTCCCAAATTCATTCTCGGCCTGTTTCCCAAGATTATTGCGGTCAACAAGGAATAAAATACGGCGCATGGGCGTATAGGCAAGCATACGGTATGAAGCAAGACAGGCCGTATAGGTTTTACCCGCGCCTGTAGCAAGAACCATTAGCGCGCGTTTTTGCCCTGTGCGGAAACTCTCCTCCAATTCCGATACCGCTTCATATTGGCAATTACGCAATCCCTTGAGTGGCAGTGTTGGTAATCCTGCAAATGGGTCGTCAATACCTAACATCTTCACGACCTCACGAGGTGTATGAAGACGGTTTATCTCTTGATAGTCCGAATTCTTGTCGCGGTTATCTTTAAACAAGACAACTTTACCATTGGATTTATATAACAATGGTAACGGTTTCTCATATGCTTGATAATATTCCGGTACGCTTCTAGCGTAAGTTTCCACTTGTTCACTCACCCTTTCTGATGAGACATCAATTTCTTCTCTTTTTGCTTCAAGCGCACCTACGGCTTTGCCATTGATAAACAAAAAATAGTCTGCTTCAAGATTGCCTTTAAGCAAGCCTTCACGTATAGCCACAGCAGTTGATGCCGGGCTGTACTGATCACGATTGATTGCTTGCCAACCTGCATCATTGAACCATTGGTCTATTTTTGCTCTTGCTTTCTCTTCCGGCGTCATAAGCATTATCTTTTGACTATTTCACTTAATGTGCTCTCTCTCTGCATCTTTCCGAGCATTCCATCCGTTGCCCGGACGATCAAGCGTATATAACCGCTTGCTTCGCACAGACTATCTAATGGCAGTATCATACTGCAAGACGAGTTGGCCATTTTCTGTTTTAATATGTTTGAAAGTGAAAGATTTTCTTCTGGTTGCAGATTTGAAACTTGATGTCATATTGTTTGCAAAAATACTTCCTTTTTTCAAGATAAACTGATTAACATCTATGGGCTCCCCTGATGGGAGAAATATTCCGGAAAGGAGAAAAACGTTAACGCGTCTGCGCCATCTGTACGGCCAGCTGGAAAGCGTGGATGGTGCTGGATGGATTGGCCTTTCCGGTTCCCGCCAGGTTGAAGGCGGTACCATGGTCCGGACTCAGCCGGGGGCGGGGAAGGCCCAGGGTGATGTTGACGGCGGTATGGAAGTCCACCAGCTTCAGCGGAATCAGCCCCTGGTCATGGTAAGGGGCCAGCACGGCGTCATAATTCCCTTCCACGGCATCCCGGTACACGCAGTCCGGGACGGAAGGCCCGTCAAATGCGGCATCCGGATGGATCGCCCTCAGCCGTTCCACGGCCGGGGCAATGATGCTCCCGTCCTCATCGCCGAAAGCGCCGTGTTCCCCGGCGTGGGGGTTCAGGGCTGCCAGGGCGATACGCGGGCGCATGATTCCCTTGCGGATGCAGAAGTCTTTCAGCAGGGTTCCAATGCGGACCAGTTCCTCTGTTTTCAGCAGGGACGGCACGCTTTGGAGGGAGGTGTGGATGGTTGCCAGCCCCACTGTTAACCGTTTTCCGGTCAGGCACATGGCGTAATTGTCCGTTTCCAGGCGTTCTGCAAAGAATTCCGTCTGCCCCGGCCAGCGGAAACCTGCCTCATGCAGGGTTTCCTTGCAGACGGGGGCGGTGACGACAGCGTCAACCGTTCCTTCCCGCAGGGCATGGGCCGCCTGTTCCAGATGGTCGAAGGCGTGTTTGGCGGATTCCGCGTTAGGCCTGCCCGGGGGAAGCTCCACTTTCTTGCCGATGAGGCGGTATTCCGCGTCTTCCGGGAGTTCTCCGGAGGCAAGCGCGGCGAAAATGACTTCAGGGCCTATGCCCGACTGGTCGCCCAGCGTGTATCCAATGACCGGTTTCATAGTGCGGCAACAGGAGGGATTATAATTCCGCGGGTTCCGGTATTCCGGCAGGGGCAGCGGGAATTTTTTCCGCGGGGGAAACAGGAGTTTTTTCCCCCGGAACAGCCTGCAGGGCTGCCGCCCGTTTTTCCATGTTGATGACCTGTATCGTTTTTTCCGGTTCGTCGGGGTTGCGGAGTTCGAATTCCAGGTGGGAGTTGGTGGACCAGTGGTAATAAATGGTGGCGCCGAGGGCTGCCAGCACCAGAATCAGGAGAATGGAACCGAAGAAGGAGCGCATGCCTCTACTGTGTGCCGGAGGAAAGGGGAATTCAAGAAATTATCAAGACCGCCTGCGTGGGCGGGCAAACGCCGTTAACTGCCGTGTATCTTCATTTCCTGAAAGAGGAAGGAAGCGTAAGTAAAAAGAGGTAGCCCGGTATGAGAAGATCCAGGACAGTTCAGGACAGGATTTTCATCGCGAAGAACAGGAGCATGAGCAGGATGGCAAAGCCGATGATTCTGCCCGCCATGCTGCCGTCTTTCCCGTCCTGGATGCACATCGGGCAGTTTTCCGGGTCGTTCATGCCGCTGCATCCCATGCCGCACGCGCCGCAGGGAAAATCCGCCTCCCGCTCCTGTACTCGGTCTTGGAGAAGGAGTTCCAGCTCGTGCACGGAAGGTTCCACGCCATAGACGACGATTTCCCCGTCAATGGCGAGTGCGGGAAGCGGCGTCCCGGTCTGTTCCGGAACGGTCTCCTCAACCTGCATCTCCGGATTGACACCCAGATGGGCCAATGCCTGGAGGGTATTGGCGCGCAGGGTGTTTCCCGGGTAGGCCCGGCTGTAAAAAAGCTGAATCCTGGTCATGGAGCTGGGTATGTCAGGAACGCTTCCGTTTGGGAAGACTCTTCTTCCAACAAATAGGACGGGCCCCCAAAGGTCAATGCGTTTTTCCGTGTCATGACATATAAGTGTTGTACGGAAAACATTTTAGACTTTTCAAATGAGGAGGGAACGGGCACTATCCCGCCGGTCCCGCCATGAAAAAGCTATCTCTATTCCTTTTGACCCTGGCCTGTGTATTCCAGTTTTCCGCCCAGGCACAGGAACGGCCCAGTTATATTGCCATTGAGGCCAATTCCGGCAAGCTTCTTTTCAGTTCCAACGCAGAAGAAAAAAGGCCCGTGGCCAGTCTTTCCCAGGTAGCCACCGCCATGGTGGCTTTGGACTGGGTGGCCCGCACGCGGTTGCCTCTGGATACTTTCATTGCCGTGCCCCAGGAAGCGTTCGGCCTCCGTGCGGGCAATCCCATGGATCTCCAGCCGGGAGACCGCCTGACGCTCCGGGACGCTTTGTATTCCACCCTGCTGGGTTCGGACAATGTTTCCGCCCTGACTGTTGCCTCCTTTGTGGGGCGTGATCTGGTGTCCCGCCGGGGCGGCGGCGCCCCCATTGCCGCTTTTGTGGCGGAAATGAACAATTTGGCCCGTTCCCTGAGGATGGCCAAAACGCACTTTACCGCTCCCCACGGGCTGGACGCCGGCAACTCCGTTTCCACTTCCTGCGCGCTGGATATGGCCTTGTTGGGCGTTTACAGCATGCAAAATCCGGCTTTTTGCTACATTGTTTCCCAGGCGAGCCGGCGCATTGAAGTGCAGTCCCAGACCAAGGGCAGGACGATGTATGATATTTCCAACAACAACAGGCTCATGAGCGCTTCCGGCGTGGACGGCATCAAGGCGGGCACTTCCCGCGCCGCCGGCCCCTGCCTGCTGCTCAGCGTGACGCGCAACGCTATTTCCCGCCGGAGCCCCCAAACGGGGACGGAGGTGATTTATCCGCAGCGCATGATTATTGCGGTGCTTGGTTCTGCGAGCCGCTATTCCCTCGCCAGGGAGATGATGAACACTGGCTGGCGCGTTTGGGAAAACTGGCAGGCTTCCGGCATGGACATGAAGGACCCCAAGGAATTTGTCCAGCTTCCTGTGAAATCTACTCCACAAAGGAGATAGGAAGTAGACGGGGAAGGATTTTTCTGCTATAAGGAACGCCGAATATGAACATCGGTGTTTTGAATAGCGGGGGTGACTCCCCCGGGTTGAATGCAGTTATTGAAGGTGTTGTGGGCGCGGCTTCCCGTCGCGGCTGGAACGTTGTGGGTTTTTACGACGGTTTTGAAGGGCTTTTGTCCGAGGAAGGGGACGAACGGTTTGAATGGCTGACCCCTGCCGCCTGCCGCGGATTGCGAGCCAAGGGGGGCACCATTCTGGGAACCGTGAATAAAGGCAACTTTGCCATCAAGGTGGGCGTGGACCAAAAGGGGGCTATCGAACCCGCAGTGCTGGAAAAAACGAAGGCCACTGTCCGCCGGCTGGGGCTGGATGCCCTGATCGTCGTGGGCGGAGACGGCTCCCAGTCCACGGCTCTTTTGCTTTCCGAGATAGGGCTCCCCGTAGTTGGCGTGCCCAAAACCATTGATAATGACCTGGGCGCGACCGATGTCACTTTTGGCTTCTACAGCGCCGTTTCCATTGTTTCCGAGTCTTTGGACCGTCTGGAAACCACCGCGAACGCGCACCAGCGCATGATGGTGGTGGAAGTGATGGGTCGGCATGCGGGATGGATTGCCTTGGAAGGCGGCATCGCGGGGAGTGCTGATGTTATTCTTCTGCCGGAAATTCCTTTTTCCCTTGAAAACGTGGTGGAATGCATCAAGGCGCGCAAGGCTGCCGGGCAGCGGGAAATCCTGGTAGTGGTATCTGAAGGGGCCCGTCTGGCGGACGAACTGGTATTGCTGGATGAAAAGACCCAGGGGGAAGTTCGCCTGGGAGGCATCGGCAAGGTGATTGCCAAGAAACTGGAAGAAGCTACTGGGATTGAAACTCGCTCCTGCGTGCTGGGCCATATCCAGCGCGGCGGTTCTCCCTGTTCCTATGACCGGATTCTGGGAACGCGGTTCGGCAGTTATGCCGTGGAACTGGTGGAAAAGCGCCAGTTCAGCTGCATGGTTGCTCTCCGTGGGACGCAGATGACTGCCGTACCCATTGAGGAAGCTGTGAAAACCTTGAAGCTGGTGGATCCCGATTGCCAGCTGGTGCGCACGGCCCGCGATTTAGGCGTATGCTTCGGGGACTGACGTTCTCCGTCTGAGTCACGGGAAATTGATTGTACCCGATAGGGTTTTGATTGCCTTTCAACCGTATCCTGGAATCAGGATACGGTCATTTTTTGCGGAAGCACGCCGTATTCATTGGGGCCTGGCGAGCTTTTAAGAAGCATCATGGACAGGAAGAGGATGGAAAGCAAATCCATCAGGCTGGACACCATTCCCAGGTAGTCCAGATAGGGGGCCATATCTTCCGGTACCAGGCGCAGCAGGAAAATCAGCAGGAAAGTGACGATGAAAATAAGAATGGGAATCAGGATGAATTTTCCGCTCAGATTGCTGTCATGCAGGCGGCGCACGGCGACCGGCAGATTGAAGAGGATATTGAGCCCCGCCACGGCTGCCAGAAGCTCCAGGGAAAGCATGCTCAGCTCTCCGGATTGGTAGAAAAAGTAAAAGGTGGGATTGAAGCAGGAGTGAGCCAGCAGGATTAGAGCGTCTTGCGGATGGGCGGCATATAACAGGATTTGGAGGGAAGGAGAGACATAAAAACCCGCCGGCTGGCTGTCAACGTCTATCATGCTGTAGCCCAGCGGAAGGAACAGGAGGACGGAAAGGAGGAAAAAGGACCAGAATTCCGTCCGGGACGCGCGGCCTGCCACCGTATTCAATTTCCGCAGGTTGATGAGCCAGTAAAGGTAAAACGGAGTCAATGGCTGTTTTTTCAGTTCTCCGGCAGGGGAATCAGCCGGTTGGGGCTCCGGACGGCGGCTGTATTTGTTGCCGTCCGCCTTGCTTTCTCCCAGTGTCAGATAAAAAAAGATCAGATGCCCCAGCCCGAAGGGAATGAAAAGGGAAAAAAGCCAGAGTCCGCTCCTGCCAGTATCATGCAGGCGTCTGAACGCGGCTGATATGCTTGGGATGAACAACACCGCCCACAAGAGGATGGTTAAAGCGTCTCCGTAGATGCTCAGTCTTGTATCAGGGATGTGCAGCCAGTCCGTCAGGATATACCCCGCCAGGGCTGGAATCAACGCCAGGAGGGGAAGAGCCATGAACCACCAGAATTCCGCACGGGAAGCGCAGCCCCGAAAGTCCGCATAATGACGAAAACCTTTTTTCCAGCAGGAGAGGGGAGAAGGGAGGGAAGATGCCTGCGTGGAGGTTGGAGGAACGGAGGAAACAGCAGGAGAAGCAGGAGAAGCAGGAGAAGCAGGAGAAGCAGGAGATTCCGGCATGGATGAGAAGGGGGTTTCCGTTTAGACTCCCTGATGCCGGGGAATGCTCAATGCGTCTGTGCCCAGGACATGGAAATTTTCCTCCTGCAGCCGGTTCAGATCAGGACAATCGCCATCAGCAGCATTCCGGCGATGATGCCCATGATGGAAATGTGATGGTGCCCCCAGCGTTCCGCCATGGGCAGCAGTTCGTCAAAGGAGATGAAAACCATAATGCCCGCGACGGAGGCAAAGAGAACCGCAAGTACGGTAGGTGTGAGGAAGTGGAACAGGAAGAACATGGCGATGGCTGCGCCCACCGGTTCAGCCAGACCGGAGAGAAAGGAATAAAAGAGGGCCTTTTTACGGCTGCCTGTGCCGTAGTAAAGAGGTACCGCCACGGCGATTCCTTCCGGAATGTTATGGACGGCTACGGCCAGGGCGATGGAGGTGCCCAAAGTCAGGGAGTCCAATCCGGCGGCAAAGGTGGCGATTCCTTCCGGGAAATTGTGGATGCCGATGGCCAGGGCGAACAGAATGCCGGACCTTTTAATTCGGGATGAGGAAAATTCACCGCTGGCCTGTCCATGGATGTCTTCCGGGCCGCGCGCTTCGTGCGGGTTTTCGTCTTCCGGAACCAGGTAATCAATCAGAGCCGCCACGGCAATTCCCCCGAAGAAGGAAGCAATGGCGATCCAGGAACCTGCCGTATGGCCTTCGAACTCTATCAACCTGTGCTGGGCTTCTCCCAGCAGTTCCACCAGGGAGATATACACCATGACTCCGCCGGATAATCCCAGGGCAAAAGTAAGTGTCTTTGTATCCGTCCTTTTCATGAAGAAGGCGATGAAGCCTCCTATGCCGGTAGCAAGACCAGCCAGCGTGGTGAGCAGGAAGACAACGAGGATGTGATCGGCGGAAAGGTCCATGCGTGCACCTGCCGGGCAGGGATGACCCCGGCAGTAAAGAAAGGGGTGTATTATTTTGCGGGAGCCGTGGGAACGATCATCTTCGTGGCCCGGATGGCGCCGGGGGGAAGGGGGGGCTCTTCCCCCGGCTTCAGGAGGCCCCGTTCCTTCTTGATTTCAGGCAGCTTGTCCAGAAGTTTGCTGAACGCTTTTCCTTCAAAACTTTTTGGGAGGAGCGCAACGCCTTCTTTGAGAGGCTGTTCCAATTCATTGACCCTGTTTTGCTGCATGAGCAGGTACACTTTTTGCATGAGAACAGCTTGTTTGACTTCCGGAAGAAGCCCGTTCTTTTTCAAGTAGCTGTCCATGATGGAAAGCGCTTCATCAGGATTTTGATCCGCCAGAATGTGGATGTTTTTCTTCCGGAACGTATCGGCCCATTCCAATTTCTGGGCATGGAGCAGATCGTCCCTGTGCAGTTTGGCGAGAATTCCGGAAGCGTCCTGCGGGTCCAGTTTTTCCAGTTCTGCCAGAGCCGGCTTATAGAAAGTGCGGATGCTGGATTGGGGAACCGTTTTCAGCAATTGAACCAGCGTGTCCCGCCGCTGCTGGTCAGTGAGCTTTTCCGCCAGATTGTTTGTCAGGGACTGCTGCGTGTTGAGTGCTTCCGCCGCTTTTTTTGTATCCTGCATGACCTGGGCAGGATTGGCGTAACCTACGACGGTGTGGACGGGCCGCCCCTGGGCATCCGCAAACACCAGCGTGGGGAATCCGGTGATGCCGTAGGATTTTTTATAGGTTTCCAGAGAAGTTTTTGTCTGCGCGTCCTGCTGCTTTTTACGTGGGTAGTCCAGTTCCACGGGAATAAAGGAACGGGAAATGGCTGTCTGGATTTCAGGAAGGGAAAGAGCCTGCTTTTTCTGCATGATGCAGGCTCCGCACCAGTCGGAACCGGTGAATTCCAGCATTACTCCCTTATTCTGTGCGGCGGCTTGCTGCATGGCTTCCGCAGGGCTGGTACTCCATGTTTCGGAGGCGCCGGCACTCCAGGCGAGGAGTATGGCTGCGAGGGGATGTATGATTGTTTTCATGGCAGGAATGTCATTATTGCATGGGGGGAAGCGGAGAATGGGCGGGGGGAACCCACATGTTTCCGGAAGAGGAGCTGCCGGAATCTCCGGTGTGGGTAGGTGTTTCAATTTTCGGTTTTCCGGCGGGCGGGTCCAGATCTTCCACCACCACTTTCTTTTTGGCGGGCTGGGGCACGGGGGCGGCAGCCGGGGCCGGTGAGGGCGCCCTGCGGATAACGGGGGATTTGAGGGAAGCATCCGTCTGGTTCATGGCCGTAATATTCAGCGGGTCGCCGTAGGCCAGCATTTCCCGGATGTCGTCAGGAAGATCTCCGGCAGGAATGGAGGTGCTTCCCTGTTCGTGCATGATACGCACGAATTCATTTTCCACGCGGGTGATTTCCACATTCAAATAAGTTTTGCCTGAATGGGATGTCTTCAGAATGTCGAACTTGCGGCCGCGTGCCTTGGCTCTGGCGTGTTGGCGGTAGCGTTCGAAGTAGGAGCGGATTTCTCCCCGGATGCCGGCTACGCGCATTTTCTCTTTCTCAATGGATTTTTGCGTCTCTTCCAGGTCGGAGGCCGTATGTTCAAAGATATCCAAAAGGCTGAGCAGCTGTTCCTTGGGAGCGGTCCTGTTCCGTATTTCCCTGAGCTGTTCCTGCTTCTTCAGCAGCTGGGCATGATTGTCCTCCAAAGCTTCCCGAGCATCTTTGACAGGGTCTGGAAGCTGGGAAAATTTTTCATAAACAATATAGCCGGCACTGATGACGATAAGGGCGAACAGCCCCAGGCAGAGGTTCCAGAAAAGAGCGTCTCCCCTGGCTTTCCGTTCGGAATCCTCCTGCCGGGCGGATTCTTCTTCCGCAGCGTGTTCCGAGACGACGTCCAGGGAGGTTTTCAGACGTTTTTTGGCTGCGGGGGCGGAGTTTTCATCCTTATGTTCTCCTCCGTTCTCCTTCGGAGCAAAGCGGGTTTCGTCTTCCGCAGGGGGGAGAGTTTCGCCGGACGGCTGTCTGGGAGCGGGGGCGTCGGTCATGGGATGCGCGGGAATGGAGGTTAGTCTACCGGGTGGGTTTGTTTGAATTCAGCCAGTTTGGCCGCATACGCGTTATATTGATATTGCAGGGCATGGAATTCCTGCTTGCGCTGCGCCAGCGTTTTGCGCATGTCTTCAATGTCAAAGCACAGGTGCTCGAAGTCGCGGCGTTTGGAAGGCAGGACATCTATATCCTTCACCGTGAAGGGCGTCGTGATTCTTCCCGGGTTGGAAAGCCTTTTCTGAAGATTGTAATTAACGCGGGCATCGTGGGATTCCGCCTGGCTTATTTCCTGTTCCGTCTGGGCCAGTGCGTTTTTCATTTGCTGGAGCTGGGCCTGGAGCTGCTGGTGTTCCTGGGATGAATTCCCCGTCAGGAAGGAGGTCAGGGCTTCATTCGTACTGCTGTCGCACGAAGTAAGGGCCAGCGTGAGGGCCAATGCCGGACAGGTACGCCTGGTGAATCTCACGATGTTGAACATGCCGGGGATTATGAACCTTAACGGAGGGGAAAGTCAAACTGTTCATGCGCCCTCCGGAACAATGATTTTTCTCGCATAAAACGCGTATGCGGCTACAATGCCCGCGGCATGATGCAATTATCGGAGATCGGAGGCCATCTGACGGCCAGAACGGGTATTGATGATTTGATGGAGGATTTGTTCAAGGCCCTCCATTCGGGAGACGCCGGCCTGTGCCAGTTGAACGGCGGGAGCCCCGCCGTTATTCCTGAGGTGACGGAACTTTGGCGGCGCAGCATGGGGGAACTGGTGCGAAATGGCAAATTTGACGTGCTGGTGGGCCATTATGCCCATCCGGGCGGGGATCCTGCCTTTATCCGTGCCCTGGTGTGTTTTCTCAATGAACGTTGCGGATGGAACCTGACGCCGGAAAATGTGGCGATTACCCAGGGCGGCCAGATGGCCTGCTTTACACTGTTCAACATGCTGGCGGGCCCGTGCCCGGACGGTGCTGTGCGTGAAATCCTTTTTCCCCTGTGCCCGGATTATGTGGGATACCAGTCCCAATCCCTGTGCGGCGGCGTTATGTTCCGGGGCATCCGGCCCGGCATCCGCATGCTGGACGGGCACACGTTCAAGTACGTGATTGATTTTGACCGTCTGGACATACGTCCGGAAACGGCCGCCGTCTGCATGTCCCGGCCTACGAATCCCACCGGGAACGTGGTGACGGATGAGGAATTGGGGCTTCTGCGGGAAATGACTTCCCGCGCCGGGGTTCCCCTGATGATTGACAATGCTTACGGGCCTCCGTTGCCCAATATTTGTTTTGTGCCCGTAACCCCGGCCTGGGATGAGAACATGATCCTGACCATGAGCCTGTCCAAGATCGGGTTGCCCGGAACGCGCACCGGCATTGTCATTGCGCGCCCGGAGATCATTCGTGCCGTCGTGAGCATGGTGACCACGTCATCCCTGTGCCCGAACAATCTGGGCCAGGCTCTGGTGACGCCCTATCTGGAAGACGGCACTCTGGAGAGAGTCTGCCGTGAAACCCTCACGCCGTTTTACCGTGGCCGGGCGGAATTCGCCCTGTCCCTGCTGCCGGAACTTTTCGGAGAATCCATCCCCTGGCGCGTTCATAAGAGTGAGGGCGCCATGTTCCTGTGGCTGTGGTTTGAGGGATTGCCCATCACGTGCCAGGAGCTTTACGAACGGTGCAAGTCACGGGGCTGTTTTGTAAATCCCGGCCATCACTTTTTCTTCGCCCTTCCGGAGGAGGGGGAACCCTGGCCGCACCGTCATGAATGCATCCGTATCAGCTTCACCCAGACGGAGGAACTCCTGCGCAAGGGGCTTTCCATCGTGGCGGATGAAGTGCGCAAGGCCTACTCCCGTTCTTAATCCAAACCTGACCCGTATCCATGAACAGCATGACCGGCTTCGGCAGAGCCGCCGCCCAGACAGACCGTTATAATATCCTTGTTGAAATATCAGGCGTAAACCGCAAACAAACGGAAATTGCCGTCAATGTGCCGCGCGGCTATGCGGAATGGGACGCCTCCGTGCGTTCCATCGTGCAGGGGGCTGTTTCCCGCGGCCGTGTAGGCGTCTCCATTTCTGTGGAGCGTCTGGAGGAAGCGGATGGCTCCCTCCAGCTTGATGAGCAGAAACTGGCCTCCCTGGCGGAGCTGCTGAACCGTGCGTCTGACCTGACAGGTCAACCGTTGCCCCTCCAGGCGTCCGACCTGCTGAGGCTGGATATCGTTACTTCCGCAGCGGAAGCATCCCTTTCTCCGGAAGAAGCGTGGCCGATGGTGGAAAAGGCGCTCAAAGCCGCCTTGAAGGATTTTATTTCCATGCGTGCGGCGGAAGGTGCCAACCTGAAAGCGGACGTTCTTGGCAAGCTGGATGTCTTAGAGCAATTCCGCCTCCGTATCGCGGAACATGCCCCTTCCGTGCCTGTCAGGCTTCGGGAGGCCATGCTCAAGCGCTTGGCTGATGCCGACCTGTCCGTTTCCGTGGACGATGAACGCATCATCCGGGAAGTGGCTCTGTTTGCGGACAAGTGCGACATTTCCGAGGAAATTACCCGTCTCTCTTCCCATTTTGACCAGTTCCGCACCTTGTGCGGTTCCTCCGCTCCCGCGGGCAGGCCTCTGGATTTCCTTTGCCAGGAAATCTTCCGGGAATTCAACACCATCGGCTCCAAGGCGAACGATTCCACGCTGGCCCATCTGGTTGTGGCTGCCAAGACGGAGCTGGAGAAAATCAGGGAACAGGTTCAGAACATCGAATGACAGCCATGAAACAGCCATTGGGAACATTGCTGGTGGTATCCGGGCCTTCCGGTTCGGGGAAGACGACGTTGTGCCGCCGCGCGACGGAAAACGGTCTGTGTGTGTACAGCATTTCCTGCACGACGCGCCAGCCCAGACCCGGGGAAGTCAATGGAGTAGATTACCATTTCCTGACTCCCGCCGAATTTGACGCCAGGGTGGAGCGGGGAGACTTTCTGGAATATGCGGAGGTGCACGGCAACCGCTACGGTACGCTGAAAGCGGATATTTTGACTCTTCTGGAACAGGGGAAAAACGTGGTGATGGATATTGACGTGCAGGGGGCTGGGCAAGTCCGTTCCTGCCGGGAGGGCATTCTACCCCTCTGCTATGCGGACGTTTACATTTATGTGCCGCAGGCGGAGCTTAAAAACCGCCTTTGCGGACGGCAGACGGATGGCGCTGAAACGATTGCCCTGCGTCTTCGCAATGCGGAACAGGAAGACGCCTGCCTGCCGCAGTACCAGTACTGCCTGGTTTCCTCCGACCGCGAGACGGATTATGCTTCCTTTTGCGCCCTGCTCAAATGCCAGTCCATGCGGGTGGGACTGATGCGGTGATAAGGTCTTGCCTGTTTATCGAGAGACTGCGTTCTCACGTTTCGTCCCCCGTCGTATGGCATCCGGGATGGAGGCTCCGGTTCCGAGACATTTGGAATTGGTTCTCTTCCCGTGCCTATATGGTATGTGATTCCCTTTCCTCTGATCCGGCCTGCGTGAAAAAACGCGGGTTGAAATTCTTGACGGGCAGGATACTCATAGGCTCTTTGAATAATTCAATGTTGAAATTATCCTCTAGGCAAAGAACCTCGGAAGAGGTGTCCCGGTAGGTCAGATACTGCCCCGTTTCCTTGTATCCGTTAATTGCCTTTTTGACTAAAATGTTTGACTGTCAGTTGAACGTGGATGGATGAAACTACTGTTTCCCGTTGTTCTCCTCTTAAGGAGAAGGATAATGTAAAAGAAGAACTCTGCTTTTAGACGAAACAGGGATATTGTTTTTTGTTCCCGTGGGAATGATGGCGCCTTTGACCGGACACTTGGGTTTCCTTTCCGTTGACCGGGCCTTCCAAAGCTATTATCGCTCTACTTGAGCGGATACAACCAGCCGATGGCGCAGGTAAAAATGACCCAGAGGAGCAGGTTGAGGGGGAGTCCCACTTTGACGAAGTCCTTAAATTTGTAACCGCCCGCATTGTACACGTAAGTGTTGGTCTGGTAGCCGATGGGGGTGGAGAAGCTGGCGCTGGCGCCGAACATGACAGCCAGAATGAAGGGAATGGGGTTGGCGTCGAATTGCAGGGCCATTTCATAAGCCAGAGGCCCCATGACGGCCGCTACGGCATTGTTGGAGATCATCTCCGTCAGGATAGAGCAGATCAGGTACAGGCCGGAGATGGCGACCAGGCACCCCAACGGGCCTATATTATCCACTACGCCGAAAGCAATGGCTTTGGCAAGCCCGGTTTTGCTCATGGCTTCTCCCACGCACAGCATTCCCAGAATCAGAAAAATAATGCCCCAGTCCACCGCCTGGTAGGCTTCCTTCGGCTTGATGCAGCCGGAGATGATGACGATGAGAGCTCCGATGTAGGCGAGATAGAAGGGATTGAAGCGCGCGAAGAATTTGAAGAATTCCCCGTATTGCTCAAAGGATCCCAGCAGGCCGATAAAAATGAACAGCCCCATGGCCAAGATGGCCCAGCCCTGTTTGCTGCGGTTGTGCGCTTCCGCAGGACGCTGGCTCAGGGGGATGATACGCTGCTTGGTCAGGATGCGGTTCATTCCTTCCTGCGGTCCTTCCAGAAGAAGCGTGTCCCCTGCCGCCAGCTTGGTGTTCGGCCCCATGTCCGTGATGTTTTTGCCCTGCCTGTGGATGGCGAGTACGAAGATGTTGAATCGCTGGCGCAGCTTGAGTTCGGACAGGGACAGCCCGGCGAATTCGGAATTGTTGGCGATCATGCCTTCCACGATTTGCACATCGCGCTGTTCCAGCGTTTCCAGCCCGCGGCTGTCATCCCAGCCCAGGTCCACGCCTTTGGCTTCCCGCACCTGGTTGACTTTTCTGGCGTTGCACAGGAAAAGAATGCGGTCTCCTTCTTCCAGGTTGATGTGCTGCAGCTCTTCTTGCATGGAGAATCCCCTGCGGCGCACTTCCACGATTTTGGTGCCCAGCAACTCGGTTTGCATCAGGTTGATGGGAGTGGTGCCGATGTGGGGGGAATCCGCGGGAATTCTGACCTGGAGCAGGAAATCGCGCTGAATGCCGCCCGGAAGCATGGTGGACAAAGTGGGGCGGGATGGAAGCCATTTGCGGCCTAATGTCCAGAGGTAGAGCAGGCCCGCCGCCGCATAAATCAGGCCCATGGGCGTTACCGTGAACATCTGGATGCCGTCATAACCCAGTTTCTGCACCTGGCCGAGCACAACTACGTTGGTGGATGTTCCGACCACGGAGCAGGTGCCTCCCAGAATGGTGGCGTAGGAGAGGGGGATGAGCAGCTTGGAGGCCGCGATGTTATGGTCCCTGCAGAAGGCCAGAACGATGGGCATCAGGATGACGACCACCGGGGTGTTGTTGACGAAGGGGGAAACCATGAACGCTCCCAGCGTGATGACCAGCAGGGCGGTCAGTTCCCTCCCCTTGGCTACCTTGTTGAACAGTTTGGAAAGGTCTCCTATTAATCCCGTTCTTTCCAGGGAAGCGCTCAGAATGAACATACACACCACTGTCAGCGGTCCGCTGTTGGCAAAGCTGGACAGCACATCACGCGTGCTCAGAATTCCCGTGAGCATGAGGACGGCGGTGCCTGTCAGGGCTGTGATTTCCACGGGCATCCATTCCTTGATGAAGCTGATGAATAACAGGACCAGCAGAATGCCTACAATCCATTGCTGGGCGGCCGCTGATTCCAGCCAGCCTATGACGGAGGCGGAGTTGATGTTGAGAAGAGGAAGCATGGTTTGAAAGTTGAAGGTGTGGGGAAAGGGTCCAACTCTCCTACTTTCCCGGCTTCTATCTGTCAAGCCGCAATAATTTTCCGGAAAGGGTTTGAAAAGGTTCCTGCGCTTTTTTATTGTTGGTGCGCCGCATGGATTCCCCCATAATAACAAGGTTTGCTCCCAGCCCTACAGGCAATCTCCATCTGGGGCACGCCCTGGCTGCGTGGGAAGCCCGTTCCCTGGCGAACCGTTTTTCCGGGAAGTGCGTGCTGAGGATGGAAGATATCGACCAGACGCGGTGCCGTCCGGAGTTTGTTCAGGGCATATTGAAAGATCTGGAGTGGCTAGGCATCCGCTTTGACGGTCCCATGATGGTTCAGTCTTCACGCTTCAGCGCTTATGAACACGCTCTTCAGACGCTGAAGGACCGGGGCGTGCTGTACCCCTGTTTCTGTACGCGCCGGGAGATTGCGGAGGAGGTGGCCGCCATGGGTGGGGCGCCGCAGGGGGGCTGCGTGGACGTATATCCGGGAACTTGCCGGCTGCTTGACAAGGGGCGCAGGAAAGAGCTTCTCAAATCCGGCAAACCTTTTTCCTGGCGGCTGGATTGCCGTGCTGCGGCGCGGATTACCGGTCCCCTGCTATGGAGGGACATGCGGTTCGGAGATCAGGTCTGCCGTCCGGAAGAACTGGGGGATGTGATTCTGGGCCGCAAGGACTGCGCCGCCAGCTACCATATTGCCGTGGTTGTGGACGACGCCGCCCAGGGAGTTACCCATGTAAGCCGTGGTGAGGATTTATTCCCTGTGACGGGCATCCACCGGACGCTCCAGGCCCTGTTGGGGCTTCCTGTTCCGCAGTGGTATCATCACCGGCTGGTGAAGGATGCTTCCGGCAAGCGGCTTGCCAAGAGGGACAGGAGCCTGAGCCTTCAGGAAATGCGTGCCGCCGGGATGCGGCCGGAAGACGTGTTCCGGCTGATGCGGGAGAGCTGAGGGATTTTCATTCCCTTATAGGCGGGGGTGCGTTGTTCCGCCGGGAAAGGCAGGGGGCAGGCTGTGGCTTGCGTTTTTCCAGCAGCCGGTCGGATGGTTTTCTTTCCGATGCAGAGCAGGCATGCATAAGCCGCCGCCAGGGTCAGCAGGAGAAGGGAGCTCAGGATGGCCAGCAGATTCAGATGCCCCAGCGGGATGAGCCATGCGTGCGGCATGGCTGCCGTTCCTGCCAGTATCTGGGGAAGCCAGATGAAAACCGCCTGGGAAAACAGGCTGACGGCTGTGAAGGCCAGCCCCGCGGCCAGGGTGAGCCATACTGACGGAAGTACCGGCAGGAATGTTTCATGGATGTTTTTTTTCATGGCCCGTGCCGTTCCTGCGAATATGGAAACGAGAAACAGGGGGGCCAGCAATGCGGCGGCAGGGAGGGTGTCCCAAAGGAGCCATGTGCAGGGGGGGGAGACGGCCGTCAGGAGGCCCGCGCTCTTAATCAGGAGGCCCCGGGGCGGCGGGGCTGGTGCCGCGGCGTGGTTCATATCCGTTAATCGGGCCAGACATTGCCGGGCGTGCTTCCCTGGGTAATGACGACTTCTTGGCCTATTTTCAGGGTGAAGTTGGGCGTTACTTCCTGCTGTACTTCCACAAGTTCGTTCGTATCCTTGAGCTTGACGCGCACGCGGATCATTTTGACTGCTTCCACCCTGCCGTCCACGATGGAGCCTGTGGCGGAAGCCAGTTTTGAGGTCCCCATGCCGATGATGCCGGGAGTCATGGCCTCCGCCGCCGTTCCGGCCATGTTGGCAAAGGTGCCGTCGTCCGTGGAGGTAAGGACGTTGATTTCCTTGATGCGGACCACGTTGCCCAGCTTGATGGTCGTCACTTTGCCGGTGGCGATTTCCAGATTGCTTTTTTGGGTGCAGGAGAAAAGGACTGGGAGAATAAGAAAAGCGGGAATGAATGGAAGCGGATTCATGATGAACGTAGTTAACTACGCTGGCGGGGTTAAGCGTTTTTCAGCGTGTGGGAAGAATTGTGTAGGTAGCCAGATACAGGAGCAAATGGAGGGAGGAGAGTGCCAGTACCCTGTTCATGCGGCTGTCCGCGGGCGTTTTGCGGATTAGGAGCATCAGATACCCGCCGAAGAGGATGGAGGGTATCCACATCCACCACGTGTGGGACAGGTTCAGGTGAAGGGCCCGGCTGGATGTAGGCAGCGTGATGTAGGCAGCCAGGATGAAAGACTGGGCCATGGCGCGCGCCTTTCCTTCCCCCAGCCGCACGGCCAGCGTGCGCTTGCCCGTAGTGAGGTCTTCCTTTCTGTCGCGGATATTGTTGACGGATATCATGACGGCGCACAGGAGGCCGCATTGAATGCCTGTTACGATGCCGGCATTGTACACCGCAAGCGATTCCACCAGCGTGCCGGGTACGACGGGCGCCGTGCCTATCTGCACCAGAATGGTTCCCAGTACGGCAACCAGTCCGAAGAAGAGGATGACGAATATTTCCCCCAGGCCCTTGTAGGCCAGCGGCCACGGCCCTCCCGTATAGCCATAGGTGAAGTAGAGGGACGGGATGCCGATGGCGAGGATGGGCCAGCCGCGCAGTTCGATAAAGGGAAAGGCCAGAAGGCACGCTCCCAGCAGGAAGAAGAGGCCGATGAGCATGACTGTTCCGTGGGAGAGGGCTCCGCTGGCCGTCATGCGCACGGGCCCGGTTCGCCGTTCCGTATCGGCGTGCTTGGCATGGTCAATGGCGTCATTGAAAAAATTGCAGGCAATCTGGAGGCACAGGCAGGAAGTCAGTGTCAGGAGGGCCAGGGACGCATTCCAGCTGCCGGTCAGTTTCTGCACCACCATGCAGCCTGCCCATACCGGAATCAGGGAGGCGGTGAGCGTCTTGGGGCGTGCCGCCAGAAAGGCGGAAGTAATGATATTCATGTGAGGGAAGGCTCCGTAATCAGCGGAGGATGGGGCCGAGGCGGCGGAGGGTTTCCTTAATGAGTGAGACGTGCCATTGCCCGGGGGCCGTTTCCTCTTCTCCCAGGTAGCCATATACCAGGCAGGAACCCAGTTGAGAGTAAAGCAGGCGGGAGACGGGTCCCATGGGCCCCATTCCCATGACGGCGATCGGCCCCTTGGGCTTGGTGAAAAGCTGTACTCCTGTCTGGATGTCCGAGGCCAGGCAGGGCGTGAATGCAAATTTGACGATATCCGCCTTGTAGGAGCGCGCCTTTTTTTCCTGTTCGCGCAGGTAATCCACACCCGGAGTGATTTGGAAATCATGGGTGGAGCCGATGATGATGACGTCCCGCTCCCGCGCTTCCATAACCAGTTCCCTGGCGTGGCGCATGGCCTTGATTTCAATGTCCATGGCGGCGGCATACGGCATATAGGCCCGGAGCAGGGCAAAGCGCTCTTCTTCCGGGATGCGGCGCAGCCCTCCTTCCTCATGGCAGCGCACGGTGACCAGCAGGGGCATCTCCGGCCGGAACTCCATAACCTGTTCAGTCGTGAGTTCCGGGGGAAGGGCATCCACGCGCAGTTCCACTAGATCGCACTGGTCTGTTAAATCTTTTCCTTTCAGCGTTTTCCATAGCTCCCACGAGGTAACGGACGCAACGATTTTCGGCGGATAGGCCTGATGTTCACGTACAATCTGCTGCATACATCCTACTATCCCAGCAAAGGAAGGAAGGTCAATCTTCTATTGATGAGTTCCACTTCATTTTGGGGCCGAGTATGTCAGTTCGCCTGCCTTTTCCCCTTTTGGAACTGTGTTTTTCTTCCTGTGCCAGCCCTGTTGGCCGGTTTCCCGGTAGACGGATTGACGGATGTTGGCGCCGGCTGCCGTTCAAGATGCCGGCAGGGCTGTTTCGTATGGTCCGTTTCCTTGTTGTGGCGGAGGGCGTTATTTTCCTGCCTCTGCACGTTAAAAACATGTTGAGAATGGAGGTCCGGCTTGAAAAGGGAGTTCGGAGGGAGCTAGGTGAAGGCCATGAATATGCTTTGGTCAAGGTTATTGCGGATGGGGAGGAATCCCTTTTGGGCGGCTTTGGATGCCGTGCTGGTGGTAAGGACGGAAAAAGATTCGTCCGGGCATCCGGAATGGTCCTGGAAGGCGTATGTCCCTCATGGCGTTCCGGTTCATGAATTGCCTCCGGTGCCCGTTCCTCTTCCGGAAGGGGATTGGGATAAGGAGCGGTTTCGTAAGGAAAGACGGAAAGCTGCCCGGGTGTTGGGTCACCAGGCCGCTTTAACGCTGGCTTCTTCCCTCCATTTCTCCCGTTTCATGATTGTGGAGGAAGAGTGCCGTTTCAGGCTGCCGGTAATAGGTTCCACGGCGCGGATGCTTGGGCAGCTGCTGAAAGGCTGCCGGGAAAGAACTGCTCTGTTTTTAAGTGAGCCGCGTTTGTCTCCCCATACGGCCTGCTCCGTGGCGAAAGGAGAAAAATCCATCCTGCTGCGCGTGACGGATATGGCGGCATCAGCTGCGTATGTGATGGACCTTTCCTTATGTGAACGCATTCTTTTATCTCTTCCGTCAGATCAGCGGGTCTGGCCATGGCTGAGGTATTATGGTTCTCTGGAGGAATGGTTTGCCCGGTATCTGGGACGTTATGGTGATTTATATGCTCTTTTCCCTGCGTTCGTTTCCTGCGGAGAGGGCGCTCCCATGCCCTCCCTCTGCAAATCCCTGGGCCATTTCAATAATGCACGCACCAAATATACGGATCTGTCTTATCTGGTGAATCCGGCGGTCAATTCATGGCGCTGGCTGAAAAACGTGAACATTTTTTCCGGCAGAAAAAGGCTTGGGTGAGAACCCCGGGATGCGTTTTGCTCCGGCTTCGCCGGATTACCGTTTGCGGGGGATGAACGCCTGCATGGCTGGGGTTGCCGCCTTACGGCAGAGCTTGAAATAAGGTGTTCCGTGCGCCCGTCATCTCAAAAGCAAAACCCCGGACCGCAGGCGGTCCGGGGCGGCTCCCTTTTTCCGGAGGGAGGATGCCGTGATATTAGAGGGGTTAGCTGGCTCCTTCGTCGCACAGGATCTTGACAAAGCCTTCCTCCTGGAGGCGGGTGGCGCCGCAGGCGAACTTGGCCCGGATTTGCAGGGCTTCCTCCATATCGTCGCGCACGGAAAGCTTCACTTTGAAATCATTCCATATGCCAAACTGGGCCTTGCTCTTTACCCAGGCCAGGCAGGAACGGACTCCCTCTTCTGTTTTGGGAAGCCTCTGGGTGCGGATGAATTTGAATCCCATGAAGGTGTCTATTTTCCCTTCCACCAGGGCTTTTACATTGTTGAAGTCATAACTGCTGACCTCCGTTTCCCGCAGCAGGTTCATGATCTGGGAACTGGTTACCGCAATGACGAGCTGGTCTCCGAACTGCGGGGCATCCTGGTTCCAGGCTTCGTTTTCCTCAAAAAGCTGGAGGGCTGCGCGCAGCTTGGCCACGGTAAGGTTGCTGGCGGATTTGGTGCCGCTGTCCACGTGATCCACGGCTATTTGCTGGCTTTCCTTGAACGGAACGGCGGTCATGCCGTCTTCTCCCACGTAGTTCGTATCCAGGAAGCCGGAGATCATCACGTCGTCCATGCGGCGGCCTGCTGCGGCCTGGAGACCTTCAATCGTCTTGCTGACGGGAAGGTCCATGTCTCCCAGGCGGGTGGCGTCAAATTCATCGTAGCCAATGGCTTTGGTGAACGTGCGCGGCCGCATGGACCGGCGTGTGGTGGGAGCCTCGTTCAAAACGGTCTGCCCCACCCGCGTGGTTTTTTCCGTGAAGTCCAGAATGCCGAATTGATCCAGAAATACAACCTTGCCGCTCAAGTCGCGCATGACGCTGACATACTTGTCCAGCCGGGAGGCGTGCTGCTGGAGCAGGGTGCCCCATTTTCTGGTGTATTTTACCTGATAATTATCGCTGATAGTTACTGCCATGATTGCAAATATAATGATAGTTTGAATGCAGGAACGGCAATTTGGATTATCGGGTCCGGAATAACCGGAGCGGTCCTGCCGCAAGTGGGATGCGGCCATGTCCCCTGCGGGATTGCGGGCCGGTCCCATCCAGCGCTAACGTGTATGGACTACAAGGCAGAAAAGCGCACCACGGCAGAATCGTGATGCGCTGTATAAGGAATGAAAACTTCGCCTTCCCGCTGTTAAAGAATAATCGCGTGCGTCCGCGTAGCGTGATCCGGGCCGAAAAGGGCCAGCATGCGGCCCGTTTGCCCTTTTTCCATGCGGTAGGAGTAAAAACGCTTGGTATCCGCCGTGTCCAGCCCGGAATCATGAATCTGTTCTTCCGGTACCCCCGCTTCAATGAGCTGTGCCTTAATGGCCGTAGGAATGTCTTCTTCATAATGAGGCGGGCGGATGCAGGGGGAAATGACGGCAATCAGGTTGGACGGTTCCACCCCAAGGCATTTTTTCATGGACTTGATGGTGTTGGAAACGATGTTGCCGGCGGTTCCCGCCTTGCCTGAATGAATCAGGGAACGGTGGCAGTTTTCCTTGTCGTACAACCACACGGCGGCGCAGTCCGCCACGTAAATGGCAAGCACGCAGTCGGAAACTCCGGAGCAAATCAGGCCGTCCACGCCTTCCACAGGATAATTGGAGCCGATGTCCCCCACCAGGGCAACTTTCGTGCCGTGCACCTGTTCGGCGCGGCGCAGGTCTTTCCACCGCCAGCCCAGGGCTTCCACTTCCGCCTTATGGTACGGTTCCAGCCGTTCCAGCACGGTTTCGCGGTCTCCGGTGACGTCTACTCCCGGAATTCTCTCAATGAATTGGACGATTTCTCCGGGATAGGACTGGATAGGCTTCAAGAATGCTGGCGTTTCCATAATTGATGGATCAATAAATGTCGTTGGGGACATCTTGTCGTTTTGTATTACCTAGTCGAGCAAAATTTGGCGTAAAATGTCACGGACGCCGCCCGGTGACTGAGAAAAGGTTTTTTTCCGCCTTTCCGGAGTGATATGAGCAATTCATGCTGCGCAGGTATTCTTTACTTTCCACTTTTTTTGCGGGAATGGCCGCCGTGTTTTTTTCCTTTGCCGCCTCCTTGGCCCAGGAGGCTTCTCCGGATGCCGGGCAGTTGCTGAAAAGGGTGCGCCAGGGGGCAACTCTTCAGGAAAACAAGGACATTAAGGGACAAATACGCAAACGCAGCGTCAAAATTCCCTTTTCCATGAGTCTGCGCGGCAATCTGATAGCCTTCCAGTACCAGCTCAATAATGTCTGGAACAGGTTCGATCTGAAATTCAAGGACCGCGGCCAGGAGATCCTTTCCTGGAAGGACGGGAAAGCCGGTGTTTTGCCGGTTGCCCAGTATGCGGTGCCCATTGCGGGGACGGACGTAACGTACGAAGATCTTTCCATGCGCTACCTGTACTGGCCCCAGGCAAAAATTGTCCGGGATGATGCGGCGAGCACCGTCAAGGGGCGGGATTGCTGGATTGTCCAGATACCGAATCCTAATTCCGGGGTGGGGCAATATGCCTGGGTGCGCGTCTGGATTGATAAGGAGAACGGCGCCATGTGGCAGGTGGATGGCATTGACCGCCGCGGGGAGCTGGCTAAAAGGTTCATGATTGATTCCGTGATGAAATTGAAGGACGGATCCTGGTTTTTCAAACGGATGAAGGTGGAGGTCCGGGATCCTTCTAATCCGCGCAGAACGGTCTCCGTCAGCTACATAGATATGGACAGCCCGGAATAGCCTTCCGGTTCCCGTTCCATTCCCCGCGGAGCTTTCGGATTATTCTTTCCGGGGCATGGGGGCGGATTCCTTTTCATGCCGCACGGATGGATGATTTAGGACGTGACAAGAAGGCGGGATGGGCGTAAATCCTCCAAAAACCTGTTATGAAGAAACATTTATTCCTTGCATGTGCCCTGGCGTTCGGCATGTCCGCCTGTTCCCAGCACCAGGAGCAGCCGGCGGAGTCCGGTTCTCCGGTGAAAACGACCATTTCTCCCGTGACTGCTCCTGGGAAAAAGCCGGACCGGCCGGCCGTGAAATTGCCTCCCAAGTCCGTTCCGGTGCCTTCCGTAAGCCCGTCCTATAATAATACTCCTCTTTCCCCGCGCATTCCGGGGGTAACGGTCAACCGTGTGGCTGTGCCGGACAAGGTGGTGGCCCTCACCTTTGATGACGGTCCCCATGGAACGCTGACCCCCAGGGTGCTGGACATCCTGCGCGACAATAACGTCAAGGGTACTTTCTTCATGCAGGGCTGCAATGTGAAGGCTCATCCCCAGGTAGTGCGCCGCATGGTCAATGAGGGGCATGAAGTAGGCAACCATACATGGAATCACGTTTATCTGAGCAAAGTGCCCCGCGAAAAAGCGGAATCCCAGCTCCAGAGCACTAATGAAGCCATCCGCAACGCCTGCGGCGTTGTCCCCGTGGTCATGCGCCCCCCCGGCGGCTATACGAATGCAGGCGTGGCGTCCTGGGCCCGCCAGCGCTTCGGCTTCACCACGGTCATGTGGGATGTGGACACGAATGACTGGCGCAAGCCCGGCTCCTCCGTGGTGGCCGCCCGCGCCGTGAACGGCGCCAAACCCGGCTCCATCATTCTGGTGCATGACATTCACGCTTCCACGGTGGCGGCGGTGGACGCCATTGTGAAGGGATTGAAAAACCGCGGCTATGAACTGGTGACCGTTTCCGAGCTTATCAGGAGAGGACGTGCCGCTGCCGGCCATGCTCCTTCCATGCCCGCGGCTCCTGCTGTTCCAGATTCTTCTCCCCTTGCCGTTCCTGAGATTGTGGCTCCCGCGGAGCCTGTTCCCGCTCCGGCGGAGAAGGTGGCCGGCATGTAATCCCCGGTGTTTTTCCTTTTCCTTTCAACCCGGTTTCCCTGTGGAAACCGGGTTATTCATTGCCTTTCCGCAGCATTGTTCCCACCGCCCCGGAAAGGAGGCTTTCCCCTTAACGGGCACACGCACAGAAGGCTTGACCTGCTGGTGAATTTCTCCACAATCCTTTGCCGTATTATTCACACCCAATCCGGATTGAAATGTCTATGAATCTCCTGGCATCTGCCGATACTCTACCCGCGCCTGGCGGAATGTCCGCTCCTCTCGCCTTCATCTACGATCTCTTCAATAACCCTCTTTTCATCTTCATTGGCGGTCTGGTATTGCTGGGTGTGTTTTTCTGGTACCTGGGTTCCGACCAGGACAAGGTCAAGCGCAATGCCGGAACGATTTTCATTATCGGCATTGCGTCTTTTTCCCTGTTCTCCCTCTTCCAGCAGGGGTTGAAATACGGCATTGATATTGCCGGGGGCGTCTCCTTCACATTGAGCGTGGAACCGAATATCGGAGACGACGGCAAGCCCATTCCCCTGACGGACCAGGCCATGGAACAGGCATGCGTGATCCTGACGGACCGCCTTAACAGTACCGGGGCCAATGACGTCATTATCCGCCCGAAGAAAAAGGACAACCTGAATCTTATAGAAGTTCAAATCCCCGCTGCGGATCCTGCCAAGCGTGAGGAAACCAAGGCCATCCTGACCAAAGTAGCCAAGCTGCAGATTCTCCCTGTCCACCCGCGCAACAACGAACTGGTGGCGGAGGGGCGCATCCGCGTTCCCGGCTACAGGATGTATGAATATACCTTCAAAAACGGCAAGGGTGAGGACGTCACGGAAAAAATATTCCTGGAAAAGCGTGAATCGCTCACAGGCAGGGATATCGTGCGCGCCGGAGTGGATCTGGCCCGTCCCGGCCACGTCAACGTCACCCTGAGCAATGAAGGGGCGGACAAGATGTATAACCTGACTTCCCGCATGCAGCTGGGCCACGACCGCATGGCCATTGTTCTGGATGATGTGGTCAAGAGCGCTCCAACGGTCCAGGCCATTCTTTCGAAAAGTTTTGAAATCAGCGGGCTGGATGCTCCCGGAGAGGCTGAAGCCCTGACGAAGGTGCTTTCCAACCCCCTTACCAACAAGCTCAATTTTGAGTCCGCCAGTGAAATTTCCGCCTCTTTGGGGCATACGGCCCTCCTTCAGGGGGAATACGCGGGCATTACGGGATTGATCCTCTGCTTCATCATGATGATCATCTACTACCGCTTTGCCGGTCTGGTGGCTATCATGGGCCTGACGATCAATGCCCTGCTTCTTCTGGGAGCCATGTCTATCTTCGGGTTTGAGCTGACGCTGCCGGGTATTGCCGGTATTGTGCTGACTCTGGGCGTGGCGGTGGACTCGAACGTGCTGATTTATGAACGTCTGCGGGAAGAAAAGGAAATGGGGCGCCCCTTCCGCGTGGCTATCCGCAACTCCTTTGACAAGGCGTTCTCCGCCATCTTTGACTCCAATATCACCTCGCTCATTACCGCTGTCATCCTGTACTGGATGGCAACCGGCACCATCAAGGGGTTTGCCGTCACGTTGACAGTAGGCGTCATCACTTCCATGATTGGGGCGATTCTCGTTACCCGCGTCCTGTTCTACTGGGCGGATACCGTCGGCATGATGAAGGATCTTAAATTCCTTAACCTCTTCAAGAAAAAGATGAACATCGACTTCATGAGCCAGAAAATCTGGTCCTGCTCTCTTTCCGCCATTCTGCTGATGATATGCATTGTATTTGGCGCCGTAAAGGGCAAGGATTGCCTGGGCATGGACTTTACGGGCGGTTCTTCCATTTCCTATCTGGTGAACAAGGGTGACATCTCCTTCAGGGAAGTGGAAGGCGTGGTCAACAAGCTGTCCCTGACCCAGAAGGCTACGGTGCAGGAGGTGGCGGAGTCCACGGACAGCAGCAAAGTGAATATTCTGATTAATTTCTCCGACCATGCCCAGGACAAGGAGGCTATCACCACGGCATTGGACAAGGCGTTTCCGGTTCTGGACAACGCTCCGTTCAGTGAAGAAACCATCGGGCAGTCCATGGGGTACGATACGCTCATTACTTCCGCATGGGCTCTTTTCTTCGGCATTCTGGGGATCATGGTTTACCTGACGGTGCGGTTTGAATGGACCTTCGCCATTGGTGCGGTCATCGCCCTGACGCATGACGTTCTGCTGGTGCTTGGCCTGGTGATTCTCAGCGGAACGGAGCTGAATGTTATTCACATTGGCGCGTTGTTGACGGTGGCGGGGTACTCCATCAATGACAAAATTATCGTATTTGACCGCATCCGCGAATTCCTCCGCTTCTCCGACCCGAATGAAAGCGCTTCACAAATCATGAACGGGGCCATTAACCAGACGCTTTCCCGTACTATTTTGACTTCTCTTTCCACGCTGGCCGTGCTGGTGTGCCTGTACTTCTTTGGAGGCCCTTCCATGGAAGACTTCGCCTGGACGATTTCCGCAGGCATTTTGATTGGTACGTACTCCTCCATCTTCATCGCTTCTCCGGCGGCTCTTTTCTTCTCCCGGAAGCATGGGTTGCATGAAGAAGTCAGACAGGCCATGAAGGCCGGAGCCTGAGGTCTGGCGTTGAGCCGTTAAATCTCTGACCGGGGAAGGCGGAATGCCTTCCCCGGTCTGTTTCTTGGAAAGAGAGGGATGGGGAAAGGCTCTGTATGGAATAACCTCCGTGTTCTTTCCCCGTCCGCCTCTTTCGCTTTTCCTGTTTCCACCATATGCGGCTACGGCTTCCGCATGGCTCTTCTGTCTCGCATTCCTCCCTCTTTTATTTCAGGCATAAGAAAACCCCGCCTGCCGTTAGGCAGACGGGGCCGTATCTCTGGTTTCCTGCTATGTATTTCTGCGGGTGAGATTATTCATCATCCCCTTCCTCCTGTGCCGGGGCGGGAGGGGGAGGCATGTCGTTGTTGCCGCGGGCTGCCTTTCTGGCTTCCCTGCGCGCTTCAAGAGCCTTGGAAGCGTCAGCGTTGAGCTGGGCCATTTCAGCCTCATTCAATTTTCCGTCCTTGTCGGCGTCATACTTTTCTTCAATCAGGATCCATCCGGCAGCCATGATCGGGGCGCGGTTGGGGTCAAGCTGGGGACGGGGACCGTTAGGGCGGTTGCCGTGGGGGCCCCGGTTACCGTCTTCACGGCGTCCTTCACCGCCTCTGCGGCCTTCCGGTCCTCTGGGAGCGCGGGGGCCTTCAGCTCTGGGGCCTCCCGGACGCCTCGGACCGTCCATGTTGGGCATTCTCGGTCCTTTGGGGCCACCGGGAACGGCATGGTGCGGGCCGGGCTGGCCGTGATGAGGGGGAATGGACTGCAATTCTTCCGGGGAGAGCTTCCCGTCGCCGTCTTTGTCAAATTTTTTGATCATGGCGGCGGCGTGGGCTTCCTGGCGGGCTTTCATTTCTTCCATGCGCTTGGCAGCTTCCGGATGGTTTTTTGCCCAATCTTCCCGCATGGCTTTCTTTTCCTCGTCGGAAAGCTTGCCATCGCCATCCTTATCGTACTTCTTAAGAATTTCGGCTTTCCTGGCTTCCTGGCGGGCTTTCATTTCTTCCATGCGTTTGGCAGCTTCCGGATGGTCCTTAAGCCATTCTTCCTGCATAGCCTTTCTTTCCTCCTTGGAAAGCTTGCCGTCCCCATCCTTGTCAAATTTCTTCAGGATGGCGGCTTTCTTGGCTTCCTGGGCCTTCTTGACGTCGGCTTGCAGAACGGCTATTTCCTCGTCGGAAAGCTTTCCGTCCTTGTCGGTATCGTATTTGGCCAATACCAGTTCTTCTCCGACAATCATGATACCGGGATCGATTCTCTTCATCTGAACTCGTTTTGGCCCCTGGCGGTCTCTGCCTCCGGCATGGTGGCGATGACCTCCCCTTCTTTCAGGGGGGGGCTGCATTTCAGGAGCATCGGAAGGAGCCTCCGGAGCGGGAGGCGGCGGAGCGTCCTGAGCGAACGCGGAACATGCGGCGAAAGCCGCGGCGATAATCATTTGCTTGGTCATATCTTTGAATGGTGAGGTTTGATGCGTTTCGGAAAGGAGCGTGCGCTGCGGTGTTTCAAACAGGCGGAAACGTCTCCCTTTGCTAAAAGGAACCCCTGGAATTCATTCCGGTTGCAAAATAAAAAGGCAAATGCGTCGGAGAGGGGGTGCGCCGCTGTTTTTATGACACCTGTTTTCTTCCGGGGTAAAGAAGGGTGAACCCATTGAATATGAAGGAAATCAGTGAGGGGATACGCAATCGGGTGCGAGTGCGTGCCGCCCGTGTCATAGCGGAAAAAATTATTCGCCGGAAATAAAGCGGATGTAGGCCTGCCACCACTGGCTGCCGCCCAGCAGCCAGATCAGAGCGGCGCTGAGAAGAGCGGGGCCAAAGGGGAGGTTTCTGCCGAACCCCATGCGTGAGGCGGCAGCCTGTACAATCCCCAGCAGGGAGCCGAGGAAAAGGCTGAACAGGGCGCCCTGCCAGCCGCACGCGCATCCGGCCATCATCAGAATCCAGGCGTCGCCTGATCCCATGGCTTCCCTGCTGGCATGGATATCCGTCAGATTTCCCTCCACGCTTTCCAGTCTTTCCAGAAGAAAAACGTCCCCGTTTTCCATCTCTATCCTGTCGTACCGCAGCGTGACGGAGCAGGCAGGGTGCGTTTTGCCGTCAATGGTGACGGAACCTCCGGAAAGGACGGCCTTGTCCGTAGACCGGTGGAAAAGCATGGACCAGTCGTGAGGCTGGCCGTTGACGATGAGCTGAAGTTCCTCCCGCTCGGATTCCGGTTCCCTCAAACTCCACGGGGCGGGAACGTCAAAATGCTGTTTCCAGGTGCCGAACAGAAGCTTCCCCAATTCAATCACCAGCCTGATGACCGCATACCCTGCCGCTCCTCCCAGCACGGATGCCGTGAAGGCGTCCGTCCAGGTCATGACATGGCTGTCCGGCAGGAGGAAAGGGTAAAGGGCGCAGGCCCCCGTTCCGGCCAAGGCGCCGATAAATGCCTGAGAGCGGAAGACAATCAGATGTTCCGCGTCAATGAACATGATGACAATGGCCATGGCAGTCCACAGGCAGAGCAGGACGGCTGCTCCTGTGGAAGCGTCCGCGTATTTCCAGCCAATGGCCGCGAAGAGCAGGGCCGTGAGCAGCTCCACAAAGCAATATCGGAAGCTGATGCGCGTTCCGCAGCAGGCGGATTTACCCCGGAGAGCCAGCCAGCTCAGAACCGGAATATTCAGGAACCAGGGAATGGGTTTTCCGCATTCCGGGCAGAAAGAACGCGCCGGATCGTTGACGGAGACGCCCCGCGGCATACGGTAGATAACCACGTTCAGGAAGGAACCTATGCAGGCCCCCATCAGGCCGAAAACCACGGGAATCACCCATGCGGGAAAGGCGTCAGGCATGGGTGGGCGGGGAATAGGTTCGGCTGGGCGTCTGGTTGATGCGGTCAATCAGCAGCCTCAGCCTGCCGTAGTTGCCGCGTTTGATGGGGAAGACGAGCCGGGGCAGGCGGTCCAGGTGTGGTTCGTCCGCTTCATCCGGCAGGGGGCCGCTCTGGATCATTTTCCCCCCAGGCAGAATCAGGTCTGAAAAGTCCCGTTCCAGATGTTCCACCCACTGGGCGGGAAGCTGCGCATTCAGCCGGATGACGATGGAATCTCCGACAAAACGGTAGGAGTGGAAAATCCGGTAAAAACGGTCGATGTGTTCCATGGCTTCCGCCGGATTTTTAGTGACATGGATGAGATGAAGATCGTCTGCGGAAATCAGTCCGGAATCCACCAGTTCCACGCGAATGAAGGCCAGCCAGTTCAGCCAGAAGGTTTTGCCGGGGGAATCCAGAAGGACAATCGGGTAAATGGTCGCTTTTCCCGTCTGGATCAGAGTGAGCGTTTCAAACACTTCATCCATGGTTCCGAAGCCTCCGGGGAATGCCACCATGGCGTCGCTTTCCGCCACGAAGTTCAGTTTTCTGACGAAAAAGTAATAAAAATTGATGAGTTTGTCGCTGTGGGCCACCACATGGTTGGAGGTTTGTTCATACGGCAGGGTGATGTTCAGGCCGAAGGAGCGTTGTTCTCCCGCCCCTTCATTGGCTGCCTGCATGATGCCCGGTCCGCCTCCGGTAATGACCATGTAGCCGTGTTCGCTGGCTTCCCTGGCGAATTCCCTCGCCGTTTCATACGCCGGTTCGTCATTCCTGATGCGGGCGGAGCCGAAGACGGAAATCTTGCGGATGTGGCGGTACGGGGCGAAAACGCAGTTGGCGCGGTACATCTCCCGCCCGGAGCGGATCAGGACGGTAAAATCATGGTCCGAGGCGGCGGACTGGGCCATGTTGATTCCCGTTTTGATATACTCTTGGAGGTAGCGGGGATCGTGCCTGGTGGAGGCTATTTCGGAAAGCTTTTTAACGGCGCCTTCCAGAGCCTGGTAGCTGGAATCCATGGACATGGTGGAGGGACGTTTCTTGTCTTCACCTGTAAAATCCCTGTTGTCCAAAAAATCAGGATGCTTCATGAGTTGGTATGATAGGTTTGCCCTACTATGCCAGATGACGTACATTAAGTCACAGAAAATTTACCGGCGGGCATGAAAAGAGTTGATTGTTGAAAACAGATCGTTACATTGCTCCCCGCACGGGCGTTCCCACAACATGCCGTTGGTCCTTCAGGCGCATTGGCCGCCATGTCCGTGTTGAGGGGAAACCCGGTACATTACATACGATTATGTCGGAAAACGAAACCACTACTGCAGAAGAAACCGCCGTTACCACGCTGGCCCGTTTTGAGGTTCCCAGCCGTCTGGAAAAAATTGAAGATCCGAATGATGCGAATCATTTGACCTTTGTGGCGGAACCGTTTGAAAACGGTTACGGCCATACGCTTGGCAACTCCCTGCGCCGCGTTCTTCTGGGTTCTCTTGAAGGCGCCGCCATTACCTCCGTCCGCATCGCCGGCGCGCAGCATGAATTTTCCTCCCTGCCCGGTGTGGTGGAAGATGTGACGGAAATCGTGCTGAACCTGAAAAAGGTCAAATTCAAGCATAACGGCAAGGAACCGCGCCTGCTCTCTCTGCGCGTGCATAAGCAGGGCGTTGTGACTGCTGCCGATATTGCCGACGACACCGTTTACCAGGTGGTCAATCCCGATCAAATCATTTGCACTCTGGACCAGGACACCATGTTCGAATGCGAATTCCAGGTTCGCGTGGGCCGCGGTTTTGCCACCGGCGATGAAAACAAGGTGCCGGATATGCCCATCGGCGTGATTCCGATCGACTCCATTTTCTCTCCGGTTACCCGCGTGAAGTATTCTGTGCAGAATACCCGTGTGGGGCAGATGACTGACTACGACAAGCTGATCCTTGAAGTCTGGACGGACGGCCGCATCGCCCCCGCAGACGCCATGCTCCAGGCTTCCGCCATTCTGCGCCATCATCTGGACGTATTCGTCAACTATGACGACAAGCAGGTCAACTTTGAGGAAGCTCCTTCCGCCGTCCAGGACGAGGAAACGGCCCGCCTGCGCAAGTTGCTCAACATGAGCGTCAACGAAATCGAGCTTTCCGTGCGTGCCGCCAACTGCCTCAACAATGCCAATATCACGACCGTTGGCCAGCTTGCCATGAAGAGCGAAAGCGAAATGCTCAAGTACCGCAATTTCGGCAAAAAATCCCTCAACGAAATCAAGGACAAATTGCTAGAACTGGGTCTCTCCCTGGGCGTTCAGGTGGATCCCTCCCTGCTTACCGGTCCCGTGCCGCAGGCCAAGCCGCGCCTGGGTCTGGAAGAGGAAAGCCCCGTGGGCCTGGCAGACCTGATTGCCGCCAACATCGAAGACGACGACGACTAAATCTCACAAAACCAACACACATAGAAAAATATCATCATGAGACACGGTGTAAAAACCTCCAAGCTTCAGCGCAATGCTTCTCACCGCAGGGCTCTGCTCGCCAACCAGGCATGCAGCCTCATCCTCAATGGACGCATCACCACCACCCTGGCCAAGGCCAAGGCCCTGCGCCCCTATGTGGAAAAGCTGATTACGCTTGCCAAGCGCGGTGACGTGCATTCCCGCCGCCTGGCTACCGCTACCATTCATAATACGACCGCCGTTAAGCGGCTGTTTGATGAAATCGCTCCTCTTTGCGCGGAACGCAAGGGCGGCTATACCCGCATCGTCAAGCTGGGCCAGCGTCTGACTGATTCCGCCCTTGTGGCCATGATCGAAATTATCGATCTGCCCCGTGAGGCTGCCGAAAAGGAAGAAGCTCCCGCCACCACGGAAGCCACCGCCTAAGACGCACCTCTGGAACATCCTGTTAATACCCCGCTCCGGCCTTTTGTGAGGCCGGAGCGGATTTTTTATTGGCAATAAGGAAGTTATGGCGATAATATCGCTCTTGCTTCTTTCCTGCCGGAACGTTATAATCCAGCTTTAACTATGGACGCAGTATTATTGTTTTCCGGACAAGGTGCCCAAAAAGTAGGCATGGGCAAAGATTTGTATGACCAGTATCCCGTCGCCAAAGCCCTGATTGAACAGGCGGACAAGGCGCTTGGAGAATCCCTTTCTGCCGTCATGTTTGAAGGCCCCGGCGAAGAACTGACGCGTACCTGCAACTGTCAGCCCGCCCTCTACGTACATGGCCTTGCCTGCCTGGCCGTCTTGAAGGAGCTCGTTCCCTCCCTGAATCCTGTGGCTGCCGCCGGCCTTTCCCTGGGGGAATTCACGGCTCATGCCGCTGCCGGGACCTATTCTTTTGAAGAAGGCCTCCGCCTTGTCCAGAAGCGCGGCGCGTTTATGGAGGAAGCATGCAACGCCACGAAAGGCACTATGGCCGCCATGATCGGCGGCACGGATGAAAACGTCATTAAGCTGGCGCAGGAATGTGACGTGGATGTTGCCAATTTCAATTGCCCCGGCCAGACAGTCGTTTCCGGTACGGAGGAAGGTGTGGCCAAGGCTGTAGCAGGGGCGAAGGCCGCCGGCTGCAAGATTGCCAAGAAGCTCAATGTGGCGGGCGCCTACCATTCCCGTCTGATGCACAGCGCTATGGTAAAGCTGGCGGAAGAACTCAAGAATATTTCCTTCGGTACGCCGTCCATGCCTGTTTATTGCAATTATGAAGCCCGGGTAGTGGAAGGTCCGGACGACATCCGCAGCATGCTGGAACACCAGGTATGCGGATCCGTGCGCTGGACGGCTTCCATGCAGAAGCTGGTGGACCAGGGCCACCGCCTTTTCATTGAACTGGGGCCGGGCAAGACGCTGGCCGGCATGATGGCTCGCATCTGCAAGGAAGCTACGGTCATCTCCATTGAAGACGTGCCCAGCCTGGAAGCCGCCGTTGCGGAGCTGAACAAATAATTTCCCTGAATAAAAGGGGGTAAGCCGCCGG
>OMCA01000159.1_pt1 | contig 43247 bp, 45 predicted proteins | sample 1673621 | NCBI WGS metagenome assembly OMCA01 (sample SAMEA103958117, study PRJEB25191) | human gut metagenome | biome: human-associated habitat [ENVO:00009003]; feature: intestine environment [ENVO:2100002]; material: feces | place: Germany | collected 2013/2015
CAGCCGCCGGAGCGGTGCTTAAGCCGTCAGGCGGGAATTGTGCGGTGTTGCCTTTATAATTATTGTAAATTATACCACCGATAAGCCGCCTGCGTCAATTTATGTGGGAATTTAACAGAGGGAGATAGAACTTTCTCCATACTATGTATAGAAATGCACAACTGGACTAAAAAGCAGAGAGCCATCCCCGTAAGAGGATAACTCTCTGCTATTTTTGTAAAGCCTTTTCTGCAAGTTTGGTGTCAATGTGGTGTCAAATCAGCCAAGCCAGGTTGATAAAAGGCGTAGAATCAATGCTTTTTAGTCGATGGGCTTCATCGTGGGGATACTTTCCGGAACCGGCTTACAATGCTTCGTGATGCTTCACAATCGCGTTTTCACTTGCGTTCCCGGTATTCACAATCCTTCGTGATTCGCCGTCATTCTCGTAGTTTTGCTGTCAATTTGCTGTCCTTGGAAGAATTTTGCTGTCAGACAAAACGCTCAGTAAGAGCCCTTCTTTGCTATCAAAAAATATCCAGTGTAGCAGCCAAACGCTCAAATGATTCCTGTTTTTTCTCCTCGGTCGCCTCGGCATAAATGTCCATCGTGGTCTGAATGTCTTTATGCCCCATGACCGATTGGATGACCTTCAGGTTGGTCTCTTTTTCGCAAAGCCTTGTGCAGAACGTGTGCCGTAGATGATGTGCCGAAAAGTCCGGCAGCAGAACCGCCTCCCGGTGCCGCTTCTTTGCTTCCACTTCTTCACCTGCATTATAGTCTGCAATGATGCGCTTGATAGCGCGGTTCACAGACTGCGGATTCGGAACATTACCAAAGCGGTTGCAGAAGATGAAGCCCGACATACCATCAATCTCCACATCGTTCCAGCCGGATTCTTTTTGTTCTTCATGCAGCATTTCAAAGGCATCCTTTACGGTATCAAACATAGGGATCGTCCGAACGCCTGCTTCCGTTTTAGGCTTTGAGATGTGCAGAACCGAATTGCGGCTTTCGCCCACCGGGTAATAGACCAGACTGTGATTGATACTGATAGTGCGCCGCTCATAGTCCAAATCATCCCAGCGCAAGCCCAACGCTTCACCAATGCGGCAGCCTGTTCCCAGCAGTACCGTGAACAACGGCCACCAGTGGCAGAAGACCGGGTGATTGGCGATATGTTCCATGAACGCCCGCTGCTGCGGAATCGTCAGGGCATGACGCACACCAGTGGTCTGCTCGGAACTTTTCTTGATTTCTGCCATCACACCATCTGCGGGATTCTTGCGGACGATCTCATCCCGAACCGCCAGCTGAAAGGTGGGATGTAGCAGCGTATGAACGCTTTCGAGCGTGTTCGTCTGCAAGCCCTGCTTATCCAACAGGTAATTGTAGAACTGCAGCACATCCGAATACCGAATCTCTGCAACTTTCTTCTTGCCGAAGGTATCGCGGATGAAGCGGTCATACATATAAAGATAGTTGCTCCGGGTGGTCTGGCGTAGATTCGTTTTTAGGCTCATGTAGCGGTCAAACACAAAGTTGACCGTTGCTTTGCCTGCAACGTAAATATCCAGACCGTCCATCTGGTCTTTGGTGAGCCGTGCTTCCTTCTCCCGAAGGGTCACAAGGTCATTTGCGTAGATGTATTTGCGCCGCCCCAGCGGGTCCGTGTAAGAATACGCATATCGCTTATCGGAGCTGCGCTGCATCTCACCTTTTCGCAGGGTACGCCCCCGCAGGTCTTTTCGTGTCGTTGCCATATCAATTCTCCTTCCCGAAAGAAGAAGGGCCTGATACTTATTCCGGGTCAGACAAAACCTTGCTTAAACCCAGTAAGACAACTTCTGTGATAGTCATTTGGTGTTGTGCAGCATAAGAACGGATACGATCATATAGGGCATCTTCCACCCGAATGGTTACGGCTTTCCGCTTGGCATTCTCTAATTTCGGTCGTCCCATTTTGGCCATAGCTATTCTTACACCTCCCACATCAATAGTATACTAAACGTATGACGATATATCAAGCCATATTTTTATAATCATCGCTATGTAATTTCTGCTTGGCTTTTGGCCACACCACATATTAAAGTATGTGAAATGTCTCCAGATACCTTTCAAAAATCTCACAGTTTACTAAAGTCACCTTGTCGATTTTGTATACAGCCTTAGCCTCTTTAGCGAGTTCTGTGAATTTTGTCAGACCCATGCTGTACTTTTCGGCACCTTCTTGGTAGCGGACAAATTTCTTGGCGTTCATTTTTGTTCTCTCAACATCCTTACGAGAGTAAGCCATTTCTTAGTACCTCCGTTCATTTTGTGTAGGGAAAAATATGAAAAACTTGTATCTATAACGATACAAAAATACCGTGGAAAGAAAAGCAATCTTTCCACGGCACGATCTGTCGTTATAGCTGTGCGTTTTTCTCCCTCTGCAATTCCAGACAGGCAACCTTTCCCGGTGCTGTGCCCTACAATGGCCTTACGGCCAGTGCAGTATGTTTTCTCGCACCTTGGCACGCTCGCGAATTTCCGGTCGTGGCGCTGCTTCCCCAATGCGGTACAAACAGAGGACGCTATTCTCTTTTTCGGAGGCTTTTAACCCTCCTATAGTACAAGAGAACACGTTCCCGGAAATTTTCGCAGAATTTTTCAAATTTCTTCTAAAAAAGTTAAAAGTATTCGAAGCTGCGCCTCTTTGTGATTGAAAGATGTCTTGATATTTTTGAAAATCACAAGTATAATAATAACAGAACAGAAATATAGAATTACGAATGTGTGAACGGAGGGCAGTATGGAAACATTATATGAGTATCTTCTAAAAAACTACAAACTGAATGAGCCAATTTTCCTTGCTGATCTTCAAATCGAGGGCATGAGCCGTGCAAATCTTCGACAGCAGATAAAGAAACTCACCGATGCCGGAAAGGTAAAGCGGTTTGACAATGGAGTTTATTTCTTGCCGAAAAAAACGATTTTCAAATCAGGGTCGCAGCTTCCCCCAGAAAAAGTGTTGGAATGTAAATATCTGAGAGATAAGGATAAGCGATGCGGCTATGTGAGTGGTTTGATGTTCTTTAACCAGATGGGGCTAACGACACAAGTTCCGATGCTGTATGAAGTTGTATCGAATAAGGCAACGAATGAATACAGGGAAACATCTCTGGCAAAGTCGCGGGTGATTGTTCGTAAGCCAAAAGTGCCAGTGACGGAATCCAATTATAAGGTGCTGCAATTCCTTGATTTGCTGAAAGATGTAGATGTGTATTCCGAAATTACGGGAAAGCCTTTGCAGGAACGGTTGTATCAATATATGAGCGATGCAAGTTTGAGCCTTTCAGAAATGGAACCGTATTTTTCTTATTACCCAGATAAGCTGTACAAAAATCTGGTAGAAACGAGGGTGATTTATAATGGCGTACTTGCACAGTGATAGAGAGCAATTCCGGGATGCGATTGACTTGGCCTATGAGCAGACGGGCGTTATGGTACAGGCAATCGAAAAAGATTATTATGTTACTATGTTGCTGCGACTTTTGGCTCAGAAGATGCCGTATATCGTTTTTAAGGGCGGTACATCACTGAGCAAATGCTATAAAGTGATTCCGCCGCTTCTCCGAAGATATTGATATTACGATTGATACGCTGCTGTCACAAGGGCAAAAGAAGAAGATAAAGCAGGCAATCGTGGATTCGGCAGAAGAACTTGGAATGACGATTGAAAATCTGGATGAAACCAGAAGCCGCCGTGACTATAACCGCTATGTGATTGCATACGATTCAGTCATTCCGATGGCAATCGATGCGCTGAAAGCGGCGGTTTTATTGGAAACGTCTTATACGGCAGTATCCTTTCCAACTGTTTTATTGCCTGTTCATCGAAGAATTAAATAATAGCTCTGGTAATTGATTATAGGCAGTATGAATCATAAGTATTTATGATGGAGCGAGGAGAAAAAAGATATGAAGGATTTTGAAAATGATTTGATTTATTATCCTAATCCGGACCCGGTCAAGGAACCGAGATTTATTTTAAAATCTGTAGATGAATTGGAAAAATCAACAAAATACAGTGTTACCTGCAATGGAACAGAGCGTGTGGTATACCATACAGATTCGTTTGACTATGTTGTAGTAGTAGATAACGAAGCGTATGATCTGGAGATTTCAATCCATACACCATATGAAAAACTTGAAATCCGTCCGTCCAGCTTTGGCATAGTTCCTTTTGTAAAAGGAGAAACAGTCCATATCCATCTTGATGAACCGAGAAAGTTTACTGTAGAGACAGATGGTGGTCTTCATGATGCATTGTTTGTGCTTTGCTCGCACAGGATTGAGAAGCCGGCAGATACCACCATCTGCTTTGAAAAGGGCAAGGTATATAATGTAGGAGTTCTTACCTTAAAGTCCAATGATACGGTTTACATAGAGGAAGGTGCTGTTGTATCAGGTTGTGTATACGCAGACCATTGTGACAATATTTCCATTGTAGGAAACGGAATTATCAACGGAGCCTGCTGGCATCTGCCGGACAGTAATGCACACCGTTTCTTTATCTATGCCAAGTGGTGTAATAATGTACTCTTAAAAGGCTTTACTGCTGTAGACGGTCCTTCCTGGCATGTAGTTCCTGCGGCGTGTGACCATGTTGTGATTGATGATATGAATATTATGTCGAGGATTGTAACGGGAGACGGTATTGATATTACGAGCAGCCAGGACGTAGAGGTAAAAAATTGCTTTATCCGTTCCACAGACGACAGTATCTGCATCAAATCCCAAAGATTGTTTGAAGATCCGTCAACGGTACGTGACGTAACAAAAGTTCGTGTTCACAATAACGTGATCTGGAATGCAGAACCCGGTAATGCCATAGAGCTTGGTTATGCCCTCCAGAGCGAAATCCACGACCTAGTATTTGAGGATTGTGATATTATACACTGCCAGTATGAAGGAAACATGGGTGGTGCGGCGATTTCCATCCATCAGGCAGATGGCGGCCATGTTCATGATATACATTATAAAAATATCAGAGTAGAGCAGGCAGAACAGAAACTGTTCGATATTAAGGTTCTGCTTTGCAGATATACGGAACAGCTTGCCAAAGGAGAGATTAATGATATCTATTTTGATAATATCCAGGTGCTGAACGGAGATATCCCGGTCTCCATGATCCGGGGGTATCAGACACCGACAGAAGAAGTACGTGTCCATGATGTCCATTTTGATAACATTACTTTTATGGGGAATAAGTGTGAAACCTGGCAGGATATGCGGCTTGTTACAGAACTGGCAAATGACATTTATGTCAATGGTGCCAGAATATGCAGACAGATGAAATTCTGAGAATATCACCATTTTCTACTGGATGTACTTAAATAGCGAAGCCCCCACACCGAATCGATGTGGGGGCTGAATTTTATAAGGAATTTATAGTACGTTGAATAGGGCGCATCAAGTAAGTCTGAACGGACGAGTGTGCTACACACTGCTTGTTTCAGACTCGACGTAAAGTTTGCATCCATGCAGTACTTGTATTTACGGTCTTTGTATATGACTTTATACAAAAACGTCCGAAGTTCTACGTAAAATACGATGGTTGTCTTGAAAGTACATAAAAGATATGCTATAATTTGCATTGAAGTTCGGACGAAATTGTACAAAGTACGAGGTGAGCTTGATGATAAACCGTGACTCTTATTTAAACCGATTGGTTCGGCATCGTTGGAATGGAGAGATTAAGGTCATTACGGGGATTCGACGCTGCGGAAAATCTGTGTTACTTTTCGATTTGTTCTATGAGTATCTCCTTTCACAAGGTGTAGCAGATGACCACATCATAAAAATCGAGTTGGATCAACGGCGGTTCTATAAATTCCGCAATCCTATTACACTCTGCGAGTATGTAGAGTCTGTTGTGCAGGCAAAAGCAAACGAGCAATTCTATTTGTTCATTGATGAGGTTCAGCTTACCACAAAAGTGGTCGATAAAGAAAACGGTGGTATTGAAGTTACAATTTACGATATGCTGAATGAATTGAAGGCCTACAAAAACTTAGATGTTTACGTGACCGGCAGCAATTCTAAAGGCTTATCCAAGGATATTGCAACAGAATTTCGAGGCAGAGCTACGCAGATCCATGTGTTCCCTCTTTCTTTTGCGGAATTTTATTCCTATGTGGGTGGTGATGAACGCAAGGCGCTGGATACCTATATGCTTTACGGTGGAATGCCCCGGCTGCTGATGTTGGAAGATGAAAAGGACAAAAAGGACTATTTGGCTTCTCTTTACAGTGAGCTGTATGTAAAAGATATTGTAGAGCGTAATAAAATTGAGCGAGAGGATATCTTAAATGATATTCTGGACTTCCTTGCGTCGCAAATTAGTTCACTGACGAATCCAAATAATATAGCAAACGCTATTGCTTCCATGAAAAAGGAGAAGGTTAATCCAACGCTCGTATCCAATTATGTGCAGTTCATTATGGATTCTTTTCTGATTTCTATGGCAAAGCGGTATGATGTCAAAGGGAAGACCTATTTTAATTATCCCAACAAATATTATTACACAGATGTTGGACTGCGGAATGCAAGGCTGAACTACCGTCAGTATGACCCCGGCCATATCATGGAAAACATTATATACAACGAACTTCTGCAGCGGGGTTATTCTGTTGATGTTGGGGTAGTCTATGACAGAACCAATGGAGGAAAGACACAAAAAGAAATTGACTTTGTGGTAAATGATGCAGACAAGAAAATATACATTCAATCTGCTTTTCGTATGGATACCGAGAAAAAGGAATCCGCGGAACTGTTATCGTTACTCCTTGCAAAGGACTTTTTCAAAAAAATTATAGTGCGAATGGATATTCCGCATAGCTTTTATGATGAAAATGGTGTTTTTCATTGTAATTTCATTGATTTATTGTTAGGTAGAGTCGAACTATTTTGACCGCTAAAAGAAAATCTTTGTAAAAAAGCTCCACATTGCTTTTTGCAATGCGGAGCTTTTTTATAACACTTATGCGAATGACTTATTGACGAAGATATGATCTGCAATGATTACGTTGGAGAGGACAACAGCTTCATAACCAGTCCACGCATCGTTTCCTCTTCCGATATGGTGGTGTCCCTTCTCGCCCGTCTCATTGAAATGTTGCTAGATTTATCTGCAAACTTTTCAATGAGTCTGTTGTTTTTACTCTTGCGTTGGAGTATAACGTTCAGTTCTTGACAAGAAACCTATAAATTTGCTACTATAACAGCAACATCTCCCCCAGGCCTCTACGCACAGCGTATGCACACTTGGGGGAGTTTTGTTTGTTAATATCAGAGAGGCTGTGAAGTGAGAATTTTACGGAATACGGAACGATTCCAAATACCGTTCAAAAATCTCACAGTTGACCAAGGTTACCTTGTCAATTTTGTAAACAGCCTTAGCTTCTTTAGCGAGCGCTGTGAATTTTGTCAAACCCATGCTGTACTTTTCAGCACCCTCTTGGTAGCGAACGAATTTCTTGGCGTTCTGCTTTGTCTTATCAACGTCTTTACGCGAATAAGCCATAATAAACCTCTTTTCGTTTTAGCTTGCCCTGTTTTCTGTTCTGGGATCGTAATCTTGAAGTTTTATCTTTTTTGTGCATCAGCCTCACAATCTTTATAATATGGACATGTCACGCAGCAACCTCTGCAACACTTATATGGGTCATTTGATACCCAACGCCGAAATCGGGCAACAAACTCGTATAAAGCTGTTATTCGCTGCATTGACCGCACATCTTTTCTTTCTCTGCAATCTTCACCTTACAGACCACCGCATTGTCCAGTACATAGACAACTTTGGCCGTGGCGCTGTCTCCGATTTTGTCATACAACCGCCCGGCGCTGATGCAGTCGCCCAAAACCGTGTGCGGGCTGTTTGCCACATAACCCACGCAGCCAAGACCAGGCAACTCTGCCTTGATTGCTTCGCTGTCATATTCATTGTCAGGCTCTTTGACCAGCTTGACCTTTTGCCCGACCTCAAAAGGCTTGCTGCCAAAATGGAACTTCAATCCGGTGATCGTGATAAATGCTTTCATAGGGAACCTCCTGTCATTTGCATAAACTGTTGTGTTACCAATCCAACTCGTCCATAGCGTCATCTACGCCTGCTGCGTAGTCCGGGTCGCTGTCGTAGCGATCCTCATCGTAGTCGTCATCATCGTAGATGGCATCGTAGCCATCGTCATAGGAATCATACGTCTTGTAGGATTTTTTGCTGCTGGAGTAAGAACTGCTGTACGAAGATTTGGAGCTGTAAGAAGCGCTGCTCTTGGTGGAAGATTTGGAAGGGCGATGTATCCAGCAGTAAACTGAGTCCTTATCCGCTTCTCGCGTGCAGCCGTCCTTGATGCAGGTGTATTTATGTTTTGTGCTGGAGCTGCCGGACGGTCTGGAGCCGCTGCCGGAGACGCTGGAATTGCTCTTAGTAGGTTTATGTACCCAGCAATAGGCAGAGCCCTTAGCTGCCTCTCTGGTGCAGCCACTCTTGATACAGGTATACTTGGCAGCGAATGCGCCGGTGCACAGGATGCAGGCGGTCAACGTAACGAGCACTGCGCCAAGAATTCTTTTCCAAATAGTCTTTTTCATGGTAAAGTCCTTTCTGTCGTGTGTTGCATTTTATCTGTGGCACTTACTGTCAGAAGTCGTCACTGCCAAAATCATCCGAACCAAAGTCGTCTGAACTAAAGTCATCAGAATCAAGGTCGTCCGAATCGAAGTTGTCCTCATCGTTATCGAACTCATCCATGAGCGCCTTACGGTTTTCCTCTTCTTCCCGGATACGTTCCATCGCCAGCGAGTAGTGAACATATCCGTCAATGCCCTTACCGTAGACCCCGAAATCCATATCCTTCAGCATAGTAGTTACCTCCGCTTTGTATTGGGGAAGGGAACTGCTCCCTTCGATACTTCTATTATAAATCATGGCATGTCCTATAGTTCGGACTTTGAACACATGACGCGAAATTATACAATTCTCTGCTTTGATAAAAACAAGCGCTCTCTGTAAATTCACCTTAGATGATTGCAGAGAGCGCTTGTTAGATTTACTATTACTGCTTGCCGGGCTGGGCGGCTTTGCGGCTTTCCTTGCGCTGCTAGATGGTAGCTATGCACAGGCAGCGGCTTCGGCGATTGTGGCACTGTTACTGTGCCCATTTGCAGTACCGATGCTGTTATCCTTGGCAGGAAGTGCCTTGATTGTCGCTGCATCGGCAATATTTGCTTGGCTGTTCTGAAAACAGAATATGACGATGAATCGCTGTCGGCTGCGCAGCGGTTTTTCTTTTTTTCAGATAGCATTCAAAAAGTCATAAAGTCGGGATACCTTAATTTATTTTTACCTGTCTTGTCCCTTCGGAACGAACCAACAAGAATTTCTTGTGAGTTGCCTCATAGTCCAGCTCACCGTTTTTGTATATTCCATCGATCCTCACCTTCACCATCGACTTTGAAACCGCCAAGCGTTACCGTGAAGCCAACAAGCTGCCCCACCAGTTCCGCCGTGCAGCGTGGACCGACCTGACCGTGGAGGTGTATCTGTGATGGTTCTGGAAAGCAGCTCCGTGTTAAACGCAATTCATCTCATACATGAGCAAACAAATAAGGCCCACCGCCAAAATTGACGGTGAGCCTTATTTTATGCTCGTTTTTTAACGATAGATCGCTATGAAAGCCTTATGCTCTGGGATTTTTGATAGCAGCCTGCACACAATCATGCAGGGGTTTGCTTGTGCCCAAATGTTCGTAGGAATGTCCCCACGAATCATTTTTAGATAGAGTCCGTCAGAGGATACGGTCTTTTGATTTTGGTATTTTTTTCTCCCATCATCCCCTTTCTTTTTCCCCCGTCGTTTTTTATCGGCTGCCGGTTTTTCCTCCAATTCCTGTGTCGTAACGTAAGGGAACCGAAAGGTGCCTATTACGCCGCTTTCCATCGAATAGCTTTTTTGCGACAGGTTCAGCTCCCAGACAAACCGTTGCGCATCGACCGCAAAGATCCGTGACACAAAGTGGTCCAAGAATTCGCGGCTGACATATCCATCCGGGAACAGCTCTTCCCAGTTCAGGGATTCCTCGATTTTCTTTAAATCGTAGAACCGCGGTTTGCTTTCCAGCGTTGCCAGATCCTCCTGAGCGTGCCGAATACAGGCGTCATACCTGTCGCAGATATTTTGATAGGTCGACAGCGGGATCAGGTTTTGCCTGTACAAGCTGTCCACTTCCTGCCTGTCATTTTGCGTTTTCTCAATCAGCCGCTTCTTTTTCTCAATTTCTTCCGAATGGTCCGGGCTGATTGCATTTTTCTCGTTTTCTTCACGATAATAGTCCAGAATCTCCTGCTTGTGATCTTTCCAAACCTGCTGAAATATCTCTTTTGCCATCAGTTCCAGCTTCCACTGTGCAACGTAAGAGGCTTTGCAATCAACGCGCTGCCATGCGGGCATGGGCTTGCTTTTGTCCGCCCGTCTGCTTTTGAGCTTGCGGTAGCAGAGATAGTTTGCCTCGTGCGCCTTGTTTCTCGAAGCAGCCCTCATACGCGCACCGCAGGCGCAGAACATCCGGCACGCCCATTTGTCCCGATTTTCACTTTTGCCGTACAGATACGCCTCGGAAACACCGCCATCTAAGAATGCGCTGGCTCTTTTTAGGCGTCGCTGGCAGGCTTCCCACTCCTGCTCGGGGATAATCGGCTCAAAATCGCATTTCACATAGACGTACTCACTCTTGTCATGATTTATAATGGTTTGCGACAGGTAGTCGGACACATGTCCCTTGTTGGTCGTCTTGTACCCTTTATAAATCGGATTTCTGAGGATATCGTATACCTGCCCTTCTTTCCACTGAAATTCTCCGGCATAGTTGGGTATTCTTTCCTCTGTCAGTCTTTTCGCAATGGAGGTGCTGCCGATTCCGGCGGCATGCATCGCATAGATTCGCCTTACGACCTCCGCCTCATCCTCACGGACAACAAGGGTCTTATTTGCGGAATCATTGGTGTAACCATACGGTCTCCACCCGGTAAAGTATCTCCCCCTTGCCTTGGGCAATTCTGATGCCTGCCCTCACGCGCTCGCTGAATTTTCTGCTTTCCTCCTGTGCCAGGCTTGCCATAATGGTCAGACGAAGTTCACCGTCGCCGCTCATCGTCCAGATGTCGTCATTCACAAAATAGACCTCTACGCCATAGGTCTTCAGTTCGCGGGTCACAACCAACGCATCCACGGTATTTCGGGCAAAGCGCGAAACCTCACGGGTTACGATCAAATCAAACTTTCTCTTTTTTGCATCCGTCAGCATCTTCATAAAGCCGGGGCGGTTATTGATGCTTCTGCCGGAGATTCCCTCGTCCTCATACATCGTGACGACGGTCCATTCCGGATGCCTTTCGGCAAGCTGTTGATACCAGATCATCTGGTTTTTTAACGCGGCAATCTGGGCTTCCATTTCGGTCGATACGCGCCCGTAAAAGACTACCTTGCGCCGGCGCGCCGCCAAGGAATCGGATTCGAAGTTCACATACATACCCCCTTCCCCACTACTATACAACTTTTTGCATAGCTGCTGAAATGTACACTTCGCTGCTGCCGGGCAGCAAAAAAGCCTCGGACTTCTCCGAGGCTTTGGGCTCACAGCATCTTCTCTGCTGCTACTTTACATCTTTTTTTGTAGAATGCAATGCCGTAGATCCAAATATCGCTGCGCCCCTCGTCCCGCAGATACACATCATATCTGCGCTCGTGGATTTGCTTTATGGCTCTGTCGCAGGCATTTTGTAATTCAGATACTTTCTCTACGCTCTTAAGCTCCAAGATCATGGCGGCATTCGGGTCATCCATTTCGACCATCAAATCGGCATAGCCGTCCCCGGTTTCTTTATTGGAAAGAACCCCCCACGTTCCGTTGCCAACCAGCAAGCCGGACAGAAATGCGTGGTAGAATTTTTCTTTCTCTTTTTCAGAGCCTTTGGGGTCAAGGACGCTGATTGTCCTGCTCAAAGCGTTGGTCAATCGCTCCTCTACCTCGGACGCCTTTCCTTCGGCAAGCGCATTCCAGAAAGCGCGAAGTTCTTCCGTGTCTTTCAGAACCGTGTCCTGGAAAAGCTCCTGAATCTGATACTTGAAAACCTCCCGCACTTCTTCGTTCGGGATTTTCAGCTTATAAATACCGCGCTCCGCTTTTCCTTTCTGCGTAAGATACCCCGTAGTAAAAAGAACGCTCCACAGGTTATTGATGCTGTTGTCTATCTCATCGTATGTCAATTCCAGCCGAACCGCTTTTTCAATTGCACGACCTGCGACCAACTGCTCGATTTCATCGCGGGTGGTTTTGTCTGCCTTGTCTACAAAGCGCTTTACCAATTCGTTGCCGCTGGTATTGATCCAGTAAGACTGCGGTTCGGCATCGGGTTCTCCGCAGAGCCGATCTGCGTGGTTAATGACATCCCACGGGCAATAGATGTCGGCATCTCCAAAGCGATATCCGTCATACCAGTGCTTTGTTTCCGACAGGTGTTCTTCCAATCCGTATGCCTTGAGAAGATTTCTGACTTCGTTTTCCGTAAAACCGAACTGCTCATCAAAGCGGGCGTCCGTAATGGATAACACCTTAAAGTTGTTCAGTCCCGTAAAGATGCTCTCCTTGGAAACGCGAAGGCAGCCGGTCAGCACGGCAAATTGCAGGGAATCATTGGTCTTGAGCGCCTGTCCGAACAGACCGCGGATCAGGGCAACCATTTCCTTATAATAACCGTGCTGAAAAGCCTTGTCCAACGGTACGTCGTACTCATCTATCAGCAAAATCACCTTTTGACTGTAGTGCGCCATCAGCAGCCGACACAGGGTCTGGAGGGAGTAGACAAGAACTTCCTCTGACATTGTGTACTGCCCATTGCACAAGTCGATCATGGCGCGGTATCTGCTTTTGTCATTTTCCGTCAGCTGCGAACTGTCAAGCAGAAAAGTGAATCTTTCTGCCTCGCGCCCGATGGTTTCTGCCAACCGATATTTTGCGCCCTCATAGGTGAGTCCGTCCACATTCTTGAGCGAAACAAATACCACAGGATACTTCCCGCAATATGCATCACACAGTTCCCTGTTCTGCGAAATGTACAGGCCATCGAAGAGGCTTTTGTCTGTTCCGATTTCAAAGAAGTAGCGCAGCATACTCATATTCAGCGTTTTGCCGAATCTGCGAGGACGTGTAAAGAGGTTTACCTCTCCCCACTGCCCAAGCAGCTGCTCGATCAGTTTCGTTTTATCGACATAGTAAAACCCGTTCCGACGAATTTTTTCAAAATTATCTACCCCAACCGGCAGTTTCAAGCTGTCAGGCATTCTCCATTCGCCCCTTTCCGAAGCAGCACCTTGGAAGTAAAATTTCCTTGTATGTTCGTTCAAAAGATTACTTTTATATTACCATTTTCTGATATAAATAGCAAGTTTCAAATCAAGTACACTTCCACCTCAAGATTCTGCCACCGTCCAGGATGTGTGGCTGAGCCCTGTTCTTTCTGGTATTGATATGCCATCGGGTAGTCGATTTCAAATTGCAGCAGCGGAATGGGCTCGTTCGGCAGGGCAGTTTCCGGCGCAAACAGCCTCTCTGTCAATCGCGCCCGCCTGTATCTGGTCGCATTCAGGATAAACCCGTTTTGACCCCGCCGCAAAAACTCCATGTCGGGGATTTCTGTTTTTCCCGACGCCGGCTTTTCTTCGTTGCCGATGGCGTTGCCATTGTACGTCACCATCTGCATCATGGCGTTTTTCTGTGTCTGCTCCGGCTGCAGGCGTTCAGCAAGGGAAAGCAGCCAGACATACCGATTGTTGCTTTTGATAATGCGGGCAACGTAGTTTTTCAGCGCATCGGGGTCAATTTTCCCTTCCGGATACGCAACTTCCTCAGACAGCACCGCCTCTATCTTCTCCACGTCAAACCTGTTGACCGGTTCCGCAGTGTGGGACAATTCCGCGAGAGCCTTGTCGATCTCCGCTATATGGGCAGCGATCTCGTTGCTTTTGGTCACGAATTCGGCAAAGTCCAGCCGTTTTTCCACTCTCTCCAACGCCAGTGCATCATAGGCTCTATTCCACATCTCGCGTTAGCTCATCAGCTGCTCTGCCTCTGTGTCGGTTTTGTTGACACCCAGATACGTATTGACCGCCCGCACAGTTTTCAATACATCCGTGCGGCGGTCCTTCCATACCGTGCGAAACACCTCCCGCGCCATCAGATCCAACTTCCACTCAGAGGCATACGGGTTCGGGCAGGGCACGCCATAGCGCTTTTCCGTCTTTCTACCGATTCTCTTGGTGGCAGAGCAGATAAACCGCATATTTAAGATGCCGTTTGCCTTTTTATCAATTCCCTCGCACCGCATTGGCGCACCGCAGTCGCAGTACAGAATTTTCGTCCACTTGTTCTGGGGAAAAGATTTGCCATACGCGTGTTTTCTGCCGCTGCTGTCCATCAAACAGGCTGCGCGCTTGGTGCGAAGCTCATTGCAGGTGTTCCACAGTTCCTCCGACACAATGGGTTCAAAGTCACCTTTTACCAAAGTGTAGTCCTTTTCCGCGTGGTTCACGCGCTTGTGGTCCAGGAAATTTTCCGTGTGCGACCTGTTGTAGGTAATATAGCCTTTATAGGTGGGTTTGCGCAGTACACGCGACACCTTGCTGGCTGTCCATGTGCAGCCTCCGCCGCCGTCCTTGCGTCCCTCTGCCATCAGAGTTTCAGCGACGCCCTGTTCTCCCATCCCGCCCGCATATAGTTCATAGATTCTGCGTACCGTCGCCGCCTGTTCCTCGTTGATAACATAGCTCTTACCGATGCGGTCATAGCCGAGGATATTGCCGTTTCCGTACAGAACCCCTTTTTCGCGGCTGATTTTTTGCCCCGCCTTCACGCGCTCACTGGTTTTGCGGCTCTCGTCCTGCGCAATGCTTGCCATAATTGTCAGGCGAACCTCGCCGTCGCCGTCCATGGTCCAGATGCCGTCATTGACAAAATAGACCTCCACGCCGTATTGCTTCAGCTCGCGGGTGGCGTTCAGGGCATCTACCGTGTTGCGGGCAAAGCGGGACAATTCACGGGTCACAATCAGGTCAAACCTCCCCTGCTTTGCGTGTTCCAGCATCTGCATAAAAGAGGGGCGCTTTTTCATCTGCGTGCCGGTGATGCCCTCATCAATGTAGCGGGCCACGACGTGCCAGTTCGGATTATTTTGCGCCAGCTTGATGTACCAATCCATCTGGTTGCTCAGCGCGGATAACTGCTGTTCGTGTTCTGTCGAAACACGCCCGTAGAATGCCACGGTTCTTGGTCTGCGTTTATAGTTTTCGATATCATATTGCATAGACTCGACCTCCCACCCGTATTCTACCTTTTTGCCTCTGCCCTGTGAAATGTACCCCGCCATAACGGCACAAAAATGCCGTGGAGGATGATTCGGCATCTTCCACGGCACGATCTGTCGTTATAGCTGTGCGTTTCTCTCCCTCTGCCATTCCAGACAGGCAACCCTTCCCGGCGCTGTGCCCCGCCCCGCCTTTCGGCTGTGCAGTATGTTCTCTCGCATCTTGGCACGCTCGCTTACTCTCGGTCTTGGCGCTGCTTCCCCAATGCGGTACAACAGAGGACGCTATTCTTATGTCAGGAGGAATTTATCCCCCTATACTATAAGAAGTCAGCTAACCCGAGAAAATCTGCGCAGAAGGTTTGAGAGTTTACAAAATGTTCACAATTGTATCCTGTTTTAGCCCGATTTTTCTAAAATGTCATATTGTTCTTCTCTACTCTTGAACCATTCCTTAAAGCTATCAATTCCTGTAACCATCTATCCTCCCCCACAGTTCATTCAACATTTCTTCTACTGCTTCTTCAACCCGTTCATCTGCATCTTCTCTCAATGCCAATGCCAGCGAAAGCTCATCTACATTGTTTCGCGTGGACAATTTTCGTGGATTGTATCTCCACATCTCTACGGCCACTTGCACCTGCGAATTCTGCAAGCTATTGGTCATAACATCTTTCCATTGAGAGATTCTTTCTGCCGCATAACATCTGACATTCGGTGTGTTCAGCATGGAATACTCTGCCAATGCCGAATATCCACTTTCCAACTGCTCTGTTCCCACCAATTCTTTCGGAATATAAACCGTTCGATTTATTGGATTCAGCAACTTATCTCCTGCTTTTTGGAACAGTGTTTTCGGAGAATCCTCAGACTGCATGATCCTTTGCACACCGACTTTTCTGATATGCAGCAATCCCATTTCTTCAAGCTGTCTTGATGCCCTTGATATAGAAGTAGGTGTCAGTTCCAAGTCTTTCGCAGCTTGACTTGTAGATAGTTCCTGTGCGCCTCCATAAATGAAATGCAGTTGTAACCTCGTTCTAAATAAACCGTCTAGCGGTATCTAACTGATTAACATTTCAACAAAGAAGCTGTGGTTGGAGCCTCCGCAAAACCGTTTGACGGTAGGTGATAAAGACCAATCCACAGCACCCTATAATTATTGTAGCATCCCGCTGGAGAGCGGTCTATATCAAAGCTCAGGCTCATACCATTATCGCCATCGGTTTTCCTATCATAGACAGTCAGAACGAACAACGGTTCTCCATTTGCACAGTGGAATTTATAATCGGTCAACTGCGCTGCGTCTGCCAAGAATTCTTCAGCATAGATTCTGTGCGGGATGGTCAGATAATGTGGTTCCATCGAATATGCGCCATAGGTCGTCGCCAACCAACGCGACATCTCCGCTTTGCACTTTTTCCTGTCAAGTTGCTTCTTATCAGCCACCAAATAGTTCATCTTGCATCCGTGCGTTGCTTTCAGAGCAAAGCTATCTGGAAGGCTGTCAAAATCAACGTCCTCAACATTTTCCCAAGGTCCGCCAACCACCGGAATCAGAATATCCTCCAATCCTTTCTCACGGATGTAGTCACGAACCGCATACTTATCAGTACACATGGATGCCAACGAAGACTGCTTATGCCATGCGGATAACCACCTCCTTCGGGGCATAAGTAAAGGCCCATCCGCACAAGGCGAATAGGCCGAGAGAAATATGATACTCGTAGGAAAGTAACTCGTGAGTTACTTCTTATGTGGGCTTAAAAATTTACAATTCTATCGTTGATATGAGCCGGAAAAAGAGCTATACTTAAATTGAGAAATTGTACTCAAAGGAGGTACGCCCTATGAGTGAACATCAAATTGACATTGCGGATATGCAGTGCTGGGTTTTCCGTATGGCTCAAGCCAAGTGGAAAAAGTCTCCCGAAGCCTGCACGAAGATATTTCAGGATAATGATGTGTTTGGATTTATTGCCAGATGCTATGATTTTCTCCATTTGAGCAGCTATGAGTGCGCCTTGGACGATGTCGAGGAAATGCTTAAGAATCGAGGTGTTTCCGTATGCTGACATTAACAAATGGAATGCTCCTCTATCACGGTAGTTTCACACAGGTGTCCGAAATCGATCTTAACAAATGCAAGCAAGGAAAAGATTTCGGACGCGGTTTCTACGTCACAAGCTCCTACAAGCAGGCTCAAGGTTTTGTTCCGCTGTCTGTGAACAAACAAGTCAACGAGGAAAGACTGCCTACTGGCACAACGATTGGTTACATTTCTGTTTTCAAACTTCATATGAATCCTGACATTGCTATTCACTTATTCAACGCTGCGGATAGGAATTGGCTGCATTTTGTGGCTTCAAACCGTAGAAGAACATTGTTCCCGGATGTCCGGGAACGGTATGCCAAGTTTGATATCATCGGTGGGAAAATAGCCGATGATCAAACTGCTCGTACCTTGCAGCTTTACACCACGCGCGCTTATGGCGAGCCAGGCTCCAAAGACGCCGATAGCTTTGCTATCAAAGCACTACTGCCGAATCGTCTGGAAGACCAGTTCTGTTTCTGCAACGAAAAGGCAATCCAATCCCTCGAATTTGTAAGGAGTGATCTCTATGACTTCAAGCACCTATAATATCAGCGATGAACAGCGCGAAACCTGTGCTGTAAACGTCATGCGTGCAATGCTCGAAGATTACTGCACCGAGACAGGTGTTCCCTTCAATCAGGCTTTCTTTGAGTTTTCGAGCTCTCCTGCTTATAAGGAACTGTTCGATTACTCCACTGGTCTTTGGATGGAGGGCCCGGATTATCTCCGCAATGTCTTTGAAGATACTCGCAAGCCCACCGATTCTGCTTCTGCATAGGAGTTCCGCATGACCGAAAGAGAAATTGACATAGCAGATATGCAATGCTGGGTTTTTCGCATAGCACAGACCAGATGGCATATTTCACCTATCGAATGTGCTGAACTATTCAAAAAGTACGATATACTCGGATATATTTCCGAATGTTACGACTTGCTCTGTACATACAGCTATTATCATGTTGTTGATGACGCTGAATTAATTTTGGCCAGCCACAATGTCTTTATAAACGATATCCATTCTCTAAAACAAGCTGCGTCTCCCTTTATTTCCGAAGAAGAGTTGTTTCGACGTCACGGTATCATTGAAGATGACCTTGTTGGTTTTGATGATGTCGAAATCGAATAGGACTGTCTATCACAGTATTTTCCCGCCTGGCAATCGCTGGGCGGGATTTTTCTTTATCCTCACAAACTTTCGTGCAAATTTCGTAATCAATATGAGCACGAAAGTTTAGTTAGAAACGGTCAAAGTCAGCCTGCGATGCCAACTCCTGATACGGATACTCATCGTTCTGCCGCTCTGTGAATATATCATTGACCAACCCCATGGTCAGCAGGTCGAGGTCGGCTATGCTGATACCGAGCTGCACACAGCGCAGCATAAAGAGTGGGGTGGTCATTACACGCTCACTTTTGCGAGGCTTTTCTTGCCTCTACCTCCGTCTGCACGTTCAGACCCCACAGTTCGATCAACTGAGGCAGGATCTGGTAGATGGAGAAGGTGTTGAAGTTCTCCAGCCACTCATCCGAGGTGTCCGGCACCTGATCAGGATGGGCGTGTTTCGCCATAATGAACGCAATGTTCTCGAACATCTCCAGGCTGAACAAGTCAAGACTGGAACTCTCCTCGTTGCCGTCGTCCACGCTTTTTTCAAGAGATCGCAGATCCTTGTAGATATCCCGACCGAACTTGATGCGGTACAGGCGCGGTACGGCTGCGCTGGCACGGAACTCCACCATCTGACCATCAATCTCGATTTTCTTTGTAACTGCCATATATTTGCTCTTTGACTTCACTCTGTCAACTTTTATTGTACGTCGTCATACCATGTCGCGACAACGGCTCTGTAACAAAATTCTATCGTTTTTATATTATTTGCAACAATTTTCTCTGCTCTTATCATGTTGTCTGCAACAAAACTCTTGCCTTTCAAGGTTTGCAGCTAAATTATTTGCGGCAGAGCCCGTTATTGGGCTCTGCCGCATTTGCTATAATTCTTTAACAGTTGTTGTAGTTTTGTAAATTGTCGCTATGTCAGATTATCTCTGTTTCACGGCTGATACTCAGCATACGCAAAGTTTTCGGGCCAGACGACCAGGTATTCGCCATTCCGTACCTGAGCGGCGCTGATAACAAGGTGCTCAGGATCCGCAATTGCGGTGTGATCCTCTGCGAAAACATAGGTGCCATTGATGGACTTGTATTCCATGCTGCCGAACGCTTCAGCAAGACCGGCACTGGCATCAGTGGTGTTAGCAGTTTCGATTGCCGTCTTAACCATGTCTACGCCAAGGTATGCAGACAAGTGCATGGCATTCAATGCGGCATCGGGGAACATCTTGTAGACTCTCTCTGCAAACGCTGCACAGTCAGGGTTGTTCCAGTAGTCAACCTGCATCGGCAGCCACAGAAGACCTTCAGAGGCTGCACCGGTCTGTTCAACAAAGCCTGCCTTCAGCGGGTAGACAAATGCGACATCCAGCCAATCAACACTGTTTTCGTATGCCTGCTTTGTATATGCAACACCGGAGTTCAACGGGACAAAGAACGTCATAACGACATCCGGATCCAGCGATTTCAGTTTGCTAATCTGAGAGTAGAAGTCTGTGGTACCCTGCGTCACAACCTCGACAGCCACCGTCGTAGAACCACCGCAGAATTTATCAAGAGCTTCTTCGCAAGCGGTTACGCAGCTGCGGCCCGCATCCGTATCCTCGACAATGTATGCGACAGTCTTGTTCGAAAAATCGATTTTGTCGGCTTTGCTGAGGTCACCAATCATTTCGCCGAATGCTGCACCGTAGTCAGAGCTGTTGTAGTACGGCTTCCAGAAGTTCTTATAACGGTCGGGGTTTTCGGAAATGATCGTCTTGAAGTTATCACTCGTACACTCAATCGTGGTGAACAGAACTTCGGGATACTGGTCGCAGGTATCCATAATGGCCAGAGCGCAGGAACTCAGGCAGGAGCAGAAGACAACGGAAACGCCGTCAAGCTCAATCAGCTTTGTGGCAGCGGAAACAGCCTGGTCGGGAGAACCGGCATCGTCCTCGACAAAAAGCTCAAGCTCATACTGCTTTCCGTCCATTTCAACGCCGCCATCCTCGTTGATCTCTGCAACGGCCAGCTCCAGACCCTGACGGCAGGCAATGCCGCTCTCCGCGGAAGAACCGGTCACGGGCAGGACGGCGCCAAGCTTGATTGTGCCGGCGAAATCCTTCGTGGGCTCCGCGATGGTCGTGTCGGAAGCGGTCGTCTTGCTCTCGGATGCACCAGATGCACCTGAGCCGGAGTTTCCCGCGCAGCCGTAAAGCGTTGAAAGCATCATAGCCAGCGACAGAAAAAGAGCAATGGATTTTTTCATTCTGTATTCCTCCTTAGTTTTATATATTTTCAGCCTTCTCCTGAAAACATTCCTTCTTTTTTTTGGTTTCCTTATCTTTCAGCACTTGTCTCTCTGCCCAAGCCAACGCAAACTCACGCAGCGATCCCCAAATGCCGTTTCTCAGGAAAATAATCGTTACAATGATTAACAGTGCGTATACGATCATACGGTAATCATTCGCGTTTCGTAGAACCTCCAGCCCAATTGTAATCGAAAACGATCCAACGACAGGACCAACAATCGTGCCAAGCCCGCCAAGCAGGCTCATGGCTACAAACTGCGTCATCATCGCGGTACCAAGAACAGCTGTCGGCGTCAGAACATTCAGATAGTGTGCATAAAAAGCGCCCGCCGCTCCTGCAATAAATGCACCGATCATATAGATCGCTACCTTTGTTCCAGAGATATTGATGCCCAGACTTTCAGACGCCTCCTGCGAATCCTTTATCGCCTTCAGCGACATACCCATAGGGGAATTGACAATTTTCGTAATAACCAGCAACGTGACAGCCAGCAGGATCAGCATCAGATAGTAGCACTTCTGGTTGTTTCCCGTTTCAAAAAATTTCGGAATATCGCTTAATCCCAGTTCTCCACGGGTCAAGTCAGGGGTGTTCGTTACCAAAATGCGAATCAGTTCTCCCATGCACAACGTCGCAATGCAGATGTAGGGAAGCTGCCGCAACTTCAAACTCGGTATTGCGACAACTGCACCGACGCACATACTCACAAACGCGCCAATCCACATGGTAATCCATGGTGACCAACCCAGTTCAACGCCGAGAAGTGCTGAAACATACGCACCCAGACCAAACAGCGCCTGAAAACCAAAACTGAATACACCGGCATAGCCCGCTATTACATTCCAGGCGCTGGCCACGCAGGCATAAACCATGCAGAAGGTCAGTACACGTGTGTAATATGTTTTGGTCAACAACTGCGGGAGCACCAGCATCAGGCAGAACATCAGAATGCCGAAAATTCGAGCAATCTTTTTCCTTTTCGTCAAAAGAATATTTGCAATTGTAATTTTCATGCTCACCCCTCCTTTTGACGACTGAACAAGCCGGCAGGACGCACATAAAGAACCAGAATCAAGAACAGGTACGCAATGGCATCTCTCCATTCCGACCCAATTACGCTGACCGCGCCGCTCTCAAGTATGCCCATAAGAATACCGGCAAGAATAGCGCCTTCCACATTTCCAAGGCCGCCCAAGATACAAACGACCATGCCCTTTGTCTGAACGGTGGCTCCCATCCAGGGATTGACGGAATAAAGCGGGCACAACAGGATTCCTGCGATACCTGCCAGAACTGCACTGATTACATAGGTAATCAGGTAAATCTGCTTCGTGTTGATTCCCATCATCTGTGCGTAAGTGCCGTCCTGAGATGTCGCAACGATCGCACGTCCGAGACGGGTCTTTTTGGTAATGAACATCAACGCCAGAATAACGCCGCCGGTTCCTGCCAAAATGATCACACGCTGTCCGGAAATGGTGAACAGGTTGAGCGGTTTCAGCACTGTGTTCCAGAAATACGGGACGTTCTGATACAACTCGCCCCAAACCTGAAGAGCCAGATTCTGAAGGAGAATCTGAATACCCAGTGTCAAAATCCACGGACTCATTTGCCAATCCGGTTTTCGCAGCAACGGACGAATCGTTGACATCTGAATCAAGACCGCAAAGCAGGCCACGCACACAATTGCAATGAGGATGGATATCCCAAGCGGCAGATGTCCCAACGTAAGGCATGTCCACAGAAAATACGCGCCAAGCATATAGTACTCGCCATGTGCGAGGTTCACCATCTTCAGCGTACCCCAAATCAGAGACAATCCTGCGCCAATCAGCGCATAGCTTGTTCCGCTGACTACGCCGCTCATGATGATTTCGATCCAATAAGAAACACTCATATCAAAATCAATCCTTTCCTAGAATAACTCCGTTATATGCCAAGATAGGCACGCTGCACCTCGGCACTATGCAAGAGTTCCTGACTGGTTCCGGAGAGTTTGATGCTTCCGTTTTCAAGCACATATCCACGATCACTGATTTCCAGCGCAGTCTGTGCATTTTGCTCAACCAGCAGGATTGTCGAATCGTTTTTCTTTGCGATATCTGTCAGTGTTTCAAATATCTGATCAACGATGATAGGTGCCAAACCAAGGGATGGTTCGTCAAAAATAATCATTTTGGGACGAATCATCAATCCGCGGGCAATGGCGCACATCTGCTGTTCACCGCCGGACAGTGTTCCTGCGAGCTGCTTTGCGCGATCTTTGAGCTTTGGAAAAAGATCCATTACCCACTCGATGTTTGCCTGGATTTCACCTTTGTCTTTCAGGCAATATGCGCCCAGCAGGAGATTGTCGTACACGGACATGTGTGGAAACAGATGCCGTCCTTCCGGGACCAGAGAAATTCCCATAGACACGAGCTTATGTGACGGAAGCTTGTCAAGGCGTTTGTCGCCGTAATAGATTGCACCGGACCGAATCGGAAGCATATTGCAGATTGTTTTGATGACAGACGTCTTTCCTGCGCCGTTTGAACCCAGAATCGTAACAATCTCGCCTTCGTTGATTTCCAACGAAACATCAAACAGAACCTGCACATCGCCGTAGTAGGCATTTACAGTATCCAGTTTCAGCATCGTTTAGCCTCCTTTTGACCGATCTTGCCCAAATATGCTTCAATCACAATCGGATTTTCGCATATTTCAGAGGGGGTTCCTTCGGCAATCAGCTTGCCGAAACTCAGCACATACATCCGGTCAGAAAGACTCATAACCGCTCGCATGACATGCTCGATCATCAGGATCGTGACACCGTTCTGGTTCACCTGACGAATCAGGTCAACCATATCTCCGACCTCCGACGGGTTCAGTCCGGCAATCACCTCGTCCAGCAGGAGCAAATCCGGATTCGTAGCCAAGGCACGGCAAATCTCCAGGCGCTTGCGTTCCGGCACGTTCAGTGTTGATGCCCGAACATTCCTTTTGTCGTAAAAGTCCATTTTTTTCAGGACTTCCTCGGCATATTCCATGCTTTGCCGCATCAGCTTGCTGCTGAGTATGTTTTCAGACGAGTTTTTGCCAAACATTGCGCCAACCGCAACATTTTCCAGTACAGTCATGCCGCCAAAAGGCTTGGTGATCTGAAAGGTTCGTCCAATTCCAAGGAGGCATCTTTTGTTCGGCGGCAGAGCGGAGATATCCTCACCCTTAAAATGAACCGTACCGCTTGTCAGGCGAAACACGCCATCAATGGCATTGAACATTGTCGTTTTGCCAGCGCCATTCGGACCGATCAGACCCACAATTTCGCCTTTGTTTACGTGGATAGAGGCATCATCTAACGCTGTAAGACCGCCGAAACGTTTTACGGCATGATTGACCGTCAAAATTTCGTTTTCCATGGGCGTTCTCCTTCATTTTGTGCTGATTTATCAGTCCCACCGTACGTTGCGCGGGAAATTCGTCAAGAACTCCGGACCATCCTTCCGGATAATCACAACATCTTCTACACGGCAGCCGCCAAGCTCAGGAAGCTGCACGGTCAACTCATATGCCAGGCTGAGATTTTCCTGCAGGATGTGTTCCTTTCGACCCATAACGGGGAATTCTTCCTCCGGATCCATTCCAAGCCCGTGACCGCATTTACGGTTGCCGGCTGCGGTATGCATAGAACCAAAGCCATTTTCACGCAGAACACGGTCAATAGCCTCGCTTGCCATCGAGGACGGCAGACCGGGTTTCAGATACGGGATACCTGCCTCATATGCAGCAAGTGCAACATCCAGAAGCTTCTGCTGCTGTGCATTTACTTCGCCGAAAGCAAAGCCGCGTCCCATGTCACTGCAATAATTGCGATACCGTACACCGGTGTCTACCAGCAGCAGTTCGCCCTTACGAATTTTCTTGTCCGTGCCGCGAGCAAGGCAGTACTTGCCGGCATGCAGACCGGACTGCACCATAATGTCGAACGCCTGGCTGTCTGCGCCGTGTTCGAACAAAGAGGTATGCATGATCTGCACCGCTTCGCGCTCGGTCATTCCGTCGTAAATGTTGTCCTTTAAATCCAGCAAGCTCTGATCTGCCAGACGTGCCGCATTGCGCATCAGATGAATTTCAGATTCGCTCTTGATCGCCTTGAGGTAGTACAGCAGATTGGTATCCTTCAGGATGTCTTCGCCAAGCACTTCGGCAACAATTCGATAAAATTCGAGTGCGAAATATTGTGCGCCGACAATGCCGATGCTCTTATAACGGCCGCTGCGTTTCATGTCTTCCAGTGCCTGACGGAAGCCGGGACGGACAGCTCGAACATCCTGAATCCAGGTCATATCTTTGGCGTACGGCAGAATCGGTTTTTCACAGAAGAGCGTCGGATCGCCTTCCAACGGCACAATCAACAGTGCGGGATCAGGAGAAATTCCATCAAATGCTCTGAAATTGGAAAGCCAGAACACATTGCTCATATGCCACGGGTTGCTGTAGATGATGAGTGCATCAAAATTTTCCTCCTTCATCCGCTCCTGGGTGCGCGCCAGTCTTTCCTGATATTCGCATACAGGTACCTCACATACCACATCATCGATCAGGTGATTCTTCAACATTGTTATTACCTCCTATAATTTTAACATGCTACCTTGCATACTGATTTTTCGCCGAATATGCTGAAATCTGTGCAATGCATGTTGCTTACGTTTATATTATCCTGATGTCATTCATTTCTGCGTATCCCGTTTGTTCGTGGCTTGACATCAAGCAGGAACCATGTTATTGTAACTATACACTTAAAAAGGCGGGGGTTATTATGGCTGAGTTGACAATTCGTGACATTGCCAAACAAGCTGGTGTTTCAGTTGCGACCGTATCGAGGGTCATAAATGGCAACGGAAATGTTAAGCCGGAACTGAAAAAACGTGTTTCTGACGTAATCGCTAAAACGGAATTTATGCCGAATATTTCCGCACGTACGTTGAAATCAAAAAAGACGCAAACAATCGGTGTTGTAATTTCTGACATTTCAGACAGATATTATTCCCTGATGACCAAAACCCTGGCAGATACGCTATCAGAAAAGGATTATAGTCTGATTATCTGCTGTACCGACAACAATGCCGCCAAAGAAAAGATGTTTTTCGACTTTCTCTGTGCAAAAAGCGTTGATGGTATCATACTAAACACCGTTGGTACACTGGACAAGGAAATCTGCGCACTCAGTAAACGGGTTCCCCTCGTTATGGTCAATCGAAAAATTGCGCTCTGCCCCAACGCACGACTTGATTATATCGGTTCCGATGACTTCAATGGCGGTTATGAAATGACAAAATATCTTCTGCAAAAGAGTCATCGCCGAATCGGCATTCTCAATGGCAATCTGAACGTATCCTCAGGAATGGATCGTTATTGTGGCTTTTGTGCAGCTATGAAAGATGCGGGAATAACCGTAGATGAAAGCTATCCCTATAGAGTTGACGGAAATTTTGATTTTACCAGCGGTTATACGGGCATTGCGGAATTGATGAAACACAACCCCAAACCCACCGCCGTCATAACAACTAACGACTCCACCACTGTTGGTGCAATGCAGTATTGCCAGGAACATAAAATCCGCATCCCCGAAGATCTGTCACTAGTTGCCTACGGAGACGTTGACAATGCAATTCTCTTTGCAGTACATCCAACCTACATCACGCTGAATCCTCACACAATCGGTCTGCGTGCAGCTCAATGTCTGTTTGACAGAATCGGTGATCCTCTTTGCCCGAACCGTGAAATTGTGTTTACATCGAACTTAAAAGAGGGAGACAGCGTTCGCGCGCCCAATGAGTAAACGGTTTCTCACTCGACAATTATATATGCAATTTTGACTGCATTGCAGAACCAATTCTTTTCAGAATTGTAAACTATAACATAAAAGCAAGCTATTTCGTCGTCTTTTTGTCGAGAAAACGTTTTCCTGCCTATAGAATACGACAAATTTTTGTGCTTGTCAAGCAATTTTGCCCAATGAATTATTTTTTGGAAAGTCTGACTATTTTCCTATTGCGGAGTTGTGCGTTTTGCCAAATTGAAAATTCTCCGTTGCGCGCGCTTTTCCTTCCCCAAATCGTACTAAAGACGATCCGGCTAAAACTAAATGAAGCCGGAAAAGCCCCTTTTGTAAAAGGTGGGAGTGAGGCAACCACTTATACATTCGTCTAATGCAAATTTACAGGCGTTTTTTGTGGATTTGTACATTGCTTTTCGATATCGAGCTTTCAGTACAACTCTTAATACAAAAATGCTCCCTATATAGCGAACAGTGAAATAAAACACTGAAAGGCTATATAGGGAGCATTTTTGTACTTCAGAATCACATTGCGGTCATGGCTATGAATGCCGCTCATAAACACCGTGCTGACGCCGTCCAGCATGGCAAGGTTCGCAATGCATTCATCTGCCGTGGCGGTAAGCACAACCTTGTACTTATCGTCCAGCCCATACTTGCCAATCAGTTTTTCCATGCCTTGGCGGATGTCGTAAATCACAGCCGTTGCCTGCGGTGGGAAAATCTTGAAATACGTATGGTTCGCGTTATATGCCCAGACGGTTGCCAAAATCACCTGCCCGATCAACGCCGCAACGCCCGGTAAGATGTTGGGCAGGTGCTTGCTCAGCAGCCAAATCACGATGTACATAATGAAATCGCTGACCGCTGCTGCCAAGAACTGCGCGTAAACAATCTTGGAAATGCGCTGCATGGACATCAAAAAGGCATCGTATACGCGACCAAAGATGATGAACAACACAAAGAACAGCGCCACTACCAGATAATCGCCATTTGCATAAAATGGCGATGCAATGTGTTTTGCATAGTACAAATACCAGCACAGCGCAAACGGAACGGTCATCAAAACCGCGTCCATGATTTTTATGATCCGCAAAATCAAATCGTGCTTAATCCTTGTCATGATTTCTCCTTAAACCTTACCCTACTTTTTCTGCCGGTTCCTCGCCCAACAGCTTCCGCAACTTATCTATTTTGTCTGCATTCAGCTTCGGTGACTGCTTGCGCAGCAGTACCTTTTGCTCATAGAGCCAGCGTCCCAGCCAGATACCGTCAGTCGTTTTGTATTTAGCTGGAATCAATAGGTTGCCGTGTTCCTGCAGATAATCCTGTGCCAGTTCATACCGATGCTGCCACGGATTCGGCTTTTCCCACTGCATACCGATTTTATCCAGCAGCGCCGCGCGCTCCGGCGTAATCTTGCAGTTGCTCTTGCCCGGATTGTTGCGTGCATACTGCTGGCGTGCCACCCACTTGCCGAGGGCAACGCCGTCTGCCGTGGTATAAGCGATGGGAACATTCAAATTTCCGTATTCCTCAAAATACAGCTTGGCTGCCGCATAAGCTTCGCTCCACTGGAAGTCATAATTATTCTGTTCCCACCGGATTCCGATGCCTTCCAGCCGCGCAGCCTTTTCCTGTTGCAGCGTGCCATTTGCATAGGTTTTCTTCTGATTTCTTACCCATACGCCAAGGCGCAGACCGTCTTTGGTTGTGTAGGTCACAGGCATGATCAGATTGCCGTGTCCGGCGTAATATTGGGCAGCTGCCGCAAAGCCGCGCTCCCACTTTTCGTTGAAAGCATCCCAAACCATGCCGACTTGTTCAAGACTGGTGATTTTCTCTTCGTCCAGACGACCCGCGAGCTTTTCAGTGCGCTTGTTGGAAATCCATCTTCCCAGTGGATACCCATCCGCTGTTTTCCAGTTTGCGGGAACCATAAGATTCCGGTGCTTCGCATAGTATTGTTCGGCTTCTTCATAGCCTTTTGTCCAAGCTAGGTCGCTGTAGTTGTCCCAGCGCATACCGATGCTGTCCAGTCGTTCAATTTGCTGTTGAGTCAAGCGACCACCGCAAGTACCGCTGCGAATCTGCCGCTGCAATTGCAGCCATGCGCCAAGGCTTAGCCCCATCGGCGTTTTGTATCGTCTGGGGATGTCCAGATCGCCGTTTTCGGCGTAGTAGATGCTTGCCTCAGAGTAGTAGTGGTCCCACGTCGAGGACAGGCTGCTTTGCAGCTGCTCAAGCAGAACGCGGCAGTCATGCACCTGCTCTACGACCTCAAAGTGGTCGGTGACGACCTTGTCTCCCTCACCGTTAGCGTACAGACGCTGCACGGCGGCGGTCATTTCGTCCTGCAAGCCGCTGATGCTGGACAGTCCCTCGAAGTTGTTGACCACATCCAAAATCAGCGGCGTGGCGCTGTCCCCTGCCGTCAGGGCGCGCCCGATCTACTGCTTGTAGATGATGGGCGAAACGGTCGGGCGGAACAAAATCACACCCGAAATGCCCGCAACGTGTACGCCCTCATTGAGCATATCAATGCAGAACAGCAGCTTGAGATGGTCGCTGCTATCCGCCTTAAAGTCGGCAAAGGCTTTGTCGGTGGATGGGTCCTCGGACAAAGCCCGATAGACCGTCGGCGCGGGGTCAATGGCGGCAAACCACTGCGGCACATGGGAAATCATCTCGTCCATGTGTTCCTTGCCGGCGCAGAACACGATGTATTTGCCGGATTTGTTTGTGATTTGTTTGTGATATGATGTTCAAAACCCTTATCTAGTCCGTCCGCCTGCTCCAAGGCGCGCTTTAGGGCGTCCAGATATTTCTGGTTCACGTCCTGAATGCCGGGGCTGCGCAGATTATTCACACGATTTTGATACCGCGCCAAATCTTGCTGATACTTGAACACGGTGGTCACATACTTCGGGGCAGGCAAAATGCCTCGGACGATGGCTTCGCCCAAGGACATTTCGGAAGCGACATGACCGTCAAACAATTCCTCGGCCATATCGCGGTTGTTATCCAGATACCGCACATTGGTTGCGGTCAGCCCCAGCAGCTTCGCCTGTGGACAAAGCGCCAACAACTTTTGCGTGCTGTCGCCCCAATACTCGGCACCGGCACGGTGGAACTCATCGAGTATAATATAAGCGGGGTCCTGCGCAGCGATTTCCTGCAGCTGCGCGGGGGCACAGCAAATCAGCTTGGCGTAGGTGTAAAAGCGGACGTTTTGCAACGGAAAATCCGGGTCTTGCCGCAGCAGGCTTTCGCGCTGGGTCTTAAAGATATACTCACTTGGGGAAAGCCATACAATTACAGCGTCGGGGTGATCCTCAATCAGCTTAAAGGCGATATAGCTTTTTCCGGTTCCCGTGGGGTGAACGATGGCGGCCTTACCGTATTGCTGCATCATTTTGACTGCCGCTTGGTAGGCTTTTGCATTGTGTTCAAACAACTGCACCGCCATGGCGCTCCCCCCTCCCTTTTTTAGTCGGCAGGGTATCCGCCATTTCGATAATGGAAAATCGTCTTTACTAAATGGTTGTACTGTCGTAGATTTGTGCGAATTTGACCACGTATTTGACCCCTTATCAAGGAAAAATCCGTTCCATTTCCGTGCGTTTCCAATCCCAGCAGGTGTGGACATAGCGCTTCATTGTAATGTCCGAACCGGCGTGACCCAGCAGCTCGCTGAGCGTCTTTACGTTGCATCCGGCTTGCAGACAAGTTGTAGCAAAAGTGTGGCGCAGAGCGTGCGGATTTACGGTAGGCACACCGGCACGGCGCAGATAGCTGCGCAGGCTTTTGCGGTAGCAGCGTGGTTCCACAGGCTTGTCGGCATTGCCGGACAGGAACCATTCCTGCGGTGCGTGACTGCTGTAAAGCCGGTTCAGAATTTGCAAAATTCCTTGCGGAATCGGGATTTGCCGCATAGAGCTGTGCGTTTTGGGTGTTTGGACGACAACTTTTGTCCGCCCACCTGCTATATAGATGCGCTTGACGGTGCGCCTGACCGAAAGCACACCCGCCGTTAAATCAAAATCGTTCCATTGCAGCCCGCAGACCTCACCAATGCGCAGCCCCATTTGCATCATCAGAAGAAGCCCTGCCTTGCGGGGCGTGGGCGCACTTGCAACATAGCGGCCAACCTGTTCTTGATCATCCTTGTTCAGAACTGCGGAAGATTTTGCCATCGGTTTCGGCAGTGTGATTTCAATCTGCAAGGGACGCATCAGGTGCAGATGTGCGGCATATCGGCAAATTCTGCGCGCCAGCACAAGGCACTCCTGCGCCATGCTGTGCGCTAACGGTTTGTGACAACCATCTTGCGGTGTGATGATTTGCAGAAGTCCCCGTTCCAAAATCATTTCGTTCAGTATTTGCAGGCGCATTTTGCCCAGCACGGGCAGAATGTAGTGCGCCAGTGTGTAGTGGTAGTGTGCTGCCGTGGAGGTTTTGACCCCTAAAGAAATGGAGCTTTCCCAGTTTTGAGAAAGCTCCGAAAATGTCACGTTGTTTGCTGACAGCGTGTAAGTTTGCAAGGCATTCTTACGCGCTGTCAGCTCTTTTTTTACGGCTGTATAGGTTCGCCCGTAGACATAGCCCCAAATGGCGGCTCTGTCCGGCTTGCGCCCCTTGATATAGCGCCCCTCCCAGCGACCGTCCTTGCGTTTTCGAATGTTTTCTCCGCGTCTTGCCATAATAAATTTTGACCCTTTTCCTGACCCCTGACGGACGGTGCGTTTTCCTGTCGCATACAATACCTGACAAAAAGCCAACAACATAGTGATGTGTCTGTAGCAATGTGCCGAAAAACAGTTGCAGTAGAAATAAATGCGACAGGATATGTTGTAAATTGTCGACTCTTATGGTATTATACTATTAGTTAGCGTAACAGAATTTGAACTTAGAGGTATCCTCCATTATCGAAATGGCGGATACCTTTTTGCTTTTTACTTAGTGCAGCTCCTCCTGCGGTACTGCGGCATACGTTCTTGGGCACATAACCTTCAGCATCGCTGTGGCGGTTCCGGCGACACCTTGCAGCGCACTGACCAACTGCATATTGTCAACCATCTGCGGATTTGCCTGTATGACCGTTTCCAGCGCATCCTGAATCTCGTCCAGCTTGCGCAGGACCAGCCGATAATCTGCCGGCGGCGTTTCCATGATAACCGCCCCAGCCAGAACGCGGCGTACAAACTCTTCCCGTGATACACCAGACCGCGCCACACGCCGGTTCAGGTTTTCCAGCTCATCTTCCGGAATGCGGACCTTGATCACGCCATACTTTTTCCGTGGACTCGAAGCAAACATATTCCTCACCGACCTCTTCCGGGTCTTTCTCCATATTGCACGCTTCATCATAGATCACAAATTTGATCAGGTCTACCCAGAAACACGCAATCAAATAGCCCAGCATGTCTTCCTTGTCCCACACAGGATACTGGTTGCACAAATCCTTCATTGCGCTGTAATAGTAAGCGACCATCCACAGGATATCGTCCTCATAACGCTTTTTCGCACGGCGGAGATGGTAATCAAAGCTGCACATTTTTTAATCCTCCCACGCGTTAACCTTTTTGCCGATTTTGCGGCGCGTTCTGTACACGGTAGAATTGCAAAGCCCCATATCCGCTGCAGTATCGTTGCAGCTTTTTTTCAGCAGGGACTGCGCGATCTGCCGTTCTGTCGGCGTAAGATGCGGCAATTCCTGCTGCAAGGCAATCAGCAATTCTCTGCAACGCATCCGTTCCGCCTCCTGCTCGTCCGGCACATCCTCATTCATATCCTCCAGGGAAATCGTGATTACCTTATCTCGGTTGCGGTAATAATAACGCCTGGCGTGCCACCGCATACGCCGCATAATGTACGCATGGAACTGTCCCTTCAGCACGCTGCGCTGCTTTCTTACGTCCCCGCCGATCAGTCGGCTCAAGGTTTCAAAATCTTTTATTCTCATAACCTTTCCTCCGCTTTGTTTTTTATTTGGAAAAACAAAGCGGAGGGCGGCGCACGCACCGTCGGTTTGCCCTTTTTGCACCTTATAAAACAGGAAAGACTCCGAAAATCCGGCATTTTTACACTCTCCCCTCATTAGGTACAAGAGCAAAAAATTTGGGATTTCGGAACCCTCACATAAATTTTACATTTTGTTCATATTTGTAAAAAGGCAAGTATTATATTACAATATTTACACCGCCGCGTCTATCCTCCCTTGATTCATCTTGAATCTGCATGATCACCTGCTGTTCCCTGCGAGTATTTTGTTCCTGCAAAGCTGCCTCCCTGCGCTGCTCCTTCACCGTATGTATTCTTTGTTCCAGATTTTCTGCAAGGGCGATCACCTTTTCCGCCTCCACAGTTTGGTCAACCGCTGCCTTTTCCAGTTTGGCTGCCGCACTATGATAGGCTTGCAGCTCTACGGCGTGCGCTGTGTAAAAAGCAGACTTTTCCTTTAAAGGCAAAGCCGTGTACTGCTGCCATAAGGGCTTTAATGTGCGGCAGGTTTCCAAGCTTTTGGCGATGGCGGCAAAGCCCTTTTTCTTTTCCTGCAAGGCGGCAATTTCATTGCTTAGCGAGATTTGTCTTTTGCCAAGGTTTCCTATTGCGGCATCGTAATCCGCTGCGGTAAAAAGGTTCTCGTCCGCCATACCCATCAGCATCTTGCCGAGAAATTTCGCGTTTTCCACACCCTTGCGGCGTTCCACGGCGGCGATGCGGCGGCTAAACACGGTGTTTTCGACTTTTGGATTTACGGCAACCCCCAGCATCTGCGCCAGTCGGTCGCCTTGTATTTGCAGGCGTTTGCCTGTATCTCCGGTGGGAAGATAACTGTATTGGCCGTGGTGGTACAGGCGCACGGCACACATCCCGGCTGCGGGATTGCGAACCACATCGCTTTCAGGGACAAACAGGCGCTCTATGCCCTGCTGCGGCAGGGTAATCGTCACCCCGCGCAGCGACATTGCCTTTACCTGATTTTCTGCCAGTGGGACAACCAGCGGCTGCACGCCGTTTACATCGTCGATCTGTCGAATCAGTGCTGCGCCCCGAATCGTGCCGTGGGTGCCGTCCTCGTAAACGAGGTCATAGCGAAAGTCCCTGCCGATGTTCAGGGTCACTTCCCCGTCCGGCGAGGTGGTGATCTGCTCCCTGTTTGTCATCATTTTAGCGGCGTTGCCGTTTTCGTCCCGCACGCGGAGCAGCAGCCCATTTTTGCCCGCAGAAAGGATCTGCCGCCCTGTCAGTTTGACCGCCGTTTCGCAGATTTCAGGATAGTTGACCGTCCATTCGAGGTAGCGTTCCGGCAGTGGTTTTTCGGCGGCAGGGGCGGGCGGTGTGCCGTTTTTCAGAGTCTGGTCTATCCCCTCTGCCGTGAACGCCGCACCCAGCGCATCGGCAGGCACCCATGTGCCGTCCATGTCGGCGGCCCTGTACAAAAGCAGCCCATTCGGCTTTTTCAGCATGGTTTCTATGCCCGCCGCTTTCAGGTTTTTTGCAAAGCTCTCCATATCGGCGGCAGTGCCCAGCGCCTTTTGAATGCCCCTGCGCAGGCAGGTTTGCTCGGCGGCATTGTCTGCCAGACGCGCACAGATTCCCGCATAGGTAAAGGTATCCGTGTCCGAAAGGCTGTCGTCGCGCACAGCGCGCCCCGTGCCCGCCAGCCGATAACTCATATGTTTGCCGCGAATCGTCGGCGTAATGTCCAGCTCCTGCGCCATGGCGACAAACTGCCCATAATTTCCCGCCCGTTCCAGACAGAAATTCAGGCGTTTGCGAATTTCCGTGCGATTGGAAACGGTGCGCTTTTTACCTGTTTGCGCAGGGTACAGCTGCCCGATGTTCTGCGGGTTTTCGATGACGGACAGCTTCGCCTCCATACAAAGGCGGTCGGAGATGGCACGGATTTCCCGCGCGGTGCGGTAAGGCACCGTCCGAAGCTTTTTGTAATCGTAAAAAGAAACCGCGTTGAGCAGAATATGGTTATGGATATGCCCCTTGTCGGTGTGGGTTGCCACCACATACTCGTACTTGCCGCCGCCAAATTCAAATGCCAGCTTTTTGCCGAGTTCGTGCGCCTGCTGCGGCGTGACGGCATCCCCCGGCGAGAAGGATTGTATCAGGTGGTAGGCAAGGTTTGTCCCCTTTCGGCTCTGCCTCCCACGCACCTTGCGCGCCAGCACGGCGGTCATTTCAAAGTCCACGGCTGCCGTTTGCGGGGCGCAGTTGTAGCCGGATATCAGAAGCTGCCCGTCCGTTTTTTCCGAGTTTTCGATATACGCCAGCGCTTTATCCAACGTGGATCGGATGGCGTGGATTTTTGTAACTGCCATAGCTTTCCCCCAAAAAAGAAAAGTGCCCTATGCGGGCAGCAAGGCTCGCATAGGGTACAAGTGTTTATCGCTCGTCATGTTCCGGTTCAGGGGTGTCCCGCCGGGCGTCCTGCCCCATGTGTTGGGCATACTGTTCCGGCGTGCAGCGCAAAGGGATCAACCCCAGAATACTCTCCCCAAAGAGAATCGGCCAATGATATTCGGCTTCAAAGCGGGCATACTGCTCGTCCGTCAGGCTGACAAATTCCCCGTCCTCCAGTCCGCAGACAAAGAACACCCCCGCGAACACATCGCCCTCCACATAGGGGCGGTTCAGCGGCAGGTGGAGTATCTTGCCTTCCTCATTGCAAACGGCACAGCAGTTGTCGTCCAGCGGAGCCTGCTCGATCCATCCGCCAACCAGTTTTTGGCATTCCTGCAGGGTATTGGGAATGCGGCGTTCTTTGGGGAATTTGCCGGGCTGCACATATAAAACGCGAATTTCTTCTTGCATAATGCTCTCTCCTATAATTTGCGCAGCAGTTTTACTGCGCGCTGTTGGTAGTCAGCTTTCAGCGCCATAAACTCACGGCGCAGCTGTTCTACATCGTTGGTGTGAACGGACTTATTTTCATTGCATCGCTTCGCAATCTGGTTGATATTGCCCGCAATGCGTCCCATGTAGGCGTTGAGTTCTTTCAGATGAGAGAAGTCGTAGGTTTTGACTTGCCCCCGCAAAAGCATTTCTGCTGCAAAAGCAGAAAAGTTTATCACCCCCGCCTGTCCCATTTTTGCCTCGACTTTACTCCATTCGTCCTCACTAAACCATATACGTTTAGCGATGGGACGTTTTCGATTTTCCATAGAATTTGCCTTTCATCTCGGGTTTGGGTGTAACCCTAACGGGTTTCAGGGTGTCCCTGAGTGTCGCATATGGGTCCCATATGCAATGCTTGCTAACCGTCGCTCACGCTCCGGTTACCCCTGCGGGCGCTGTCGGCGGCGTTTGCGGCGCACCAAAAACAGCCCGCCGCCCGCTGCCAAAAGCGGCAGAATTTCCGCCGCTGCGGGCAGCGGTTTCTTCACTTTTGTCGGCTCTTTTACCGATTGGGAGTCGGATTCCGGCACCGATTCAGACGGTTTCGGCTGCTCTTGCGATACCTGTCCGCGGCTCGGCGTTTGCATCGTGCGGTTCGGCTGTTCTGTATCGGTCACGGTCAGGTGAAAGTCGACACCGTCCCCGGCAAGAAGAACCGCCTGTTCCGATTCGATCCGATACCGTCCCGCTGTATCGCCCGCAACCCGCGCGGACAGGTACGCATACTTGCCGGAAATAGCCTGCGGCATGGCGGCTGCCATACCATTGGCATCGTACAGGTTCAGTTCGTATATATCCCCCGTGTACAGGTTCTGCAGGTAGGCAACCACCGGTTGGGAAAACCCTCTCGGCACCGTAAGATACACACCGATTTGCGCTGTGCCCGCCTGATATCCGCTCGGCGGGGTTTCGGTGGGCAACGGGGTGTAATAGCGCTGCTGCCCCGTGGCGGTTTCGTACCAGCCTGCACCGGACAGTGCATAGGTCAGCTCGTACCGACCGCCCGCCTCGGCGTGCAGAAATACCGTTTGGTTGGTTTCACACAGCGGGTAATCCCCCAGCGCATCGTATTGGAACGCCGCCGTGCAGTAGTAGTCTGCCGGGGTCAGCGTTACCGTTTCGGTATAACCGTTCAGCCCGCTTAACGCCACCAACACGGCATCGGTGTCGGCGGGGCTACTGCCCAAGCTGACCAGCACCGTTCGGTTTTGCAGCTCCTGCGGCAGTGCGGGTACCGATACCGTCACCTCGGCTACGTCCTCGGCACAAACAGGCAATGCGGCAAGCGCAAAAAGCAGCATCATCAAAAGCAGAGATTTTTTCATATCCGTCACCTCAGAATCCGCCATAGCGGAAGTAGTGGCAGGGGCGGCTTTCCATCCATGCGTTGGAACGGTTCACCGCCACGCCGTAACCGTAGCAGCACTCGATCCATGCACCGCCGCCCAGCGCCATCTGCACATGTCCCTGCGCATGACCGTCGGCGTATACCACGCGCAGGTCTCCGGGCTGCACCTCGGACGGCGAAATGGGCTGTAAATCGGCAGCATGGCGGTAGGACGCCGTGTTGCCCGCCGAAAACGGCAGCCCCTGCGCCCAGTAGCAATATTGGATAAAGCTGGAACAATCCAGATTGATGCCCACGCTCGGGCTGCCGGGACCACCTCTGAGCGATGTGGGCTGCGCATAGACGAACCGCCCCTGACAGCCCAGCGCAAACGCCACGACCTGCCCGTGTGCGGTGGTCGGGTCGATGTTCAGGCTGGCAAACACCCGCTGCAATTCTTCCTCGGTCATGCCTGTACCTGTCGCGCGGCACTTGATGCCGTCCGTCACGCCGTAAAGCTCCTGCCAGTCCATGCGGTACAAAAGCGATGCCCACGCCACATTGCCGTCCGCGTCTTCGCCGTCCTTGTACCATGCGGCAAAGTCGGGGCTGCCCTGCGGCAGCGTGACGGTTTTGGTAAAGCGGGCAGAAACCGCGTTGCCGGCATACTCGCTGCCGTATTGGTCCTGCTTTATGATGGTGCGTGTCAGCGTGCCGTCATTGCACCTTTGGGCTAAGGCTTCCAGATTGCCCGTACCGCCCGCGGCACCGTTCGGCGCTTTGGTTTCGGGGTCGGTGTAGCGGTCGCAGCCAGTCAGGTAAATGGTGCAGTCCAGGTCATAGTGCCCGTATTGCCCGTCGTGCAACTCGCCCGGGCACCAGGCAACGGCTGCCGCGTTGGTAAAATGCACCGTGTATTCTTGGGAAAAAGACGCATCGCCGTCCGTGGTTATAACGGTGAAGGTCGCGCTCAGCCCCTCGTTCGGTGCGGCAAACCAGTCGTTGGGGGTGCCTGTATAAAGGTTCGCGCTTTCGCCCAGCACAAGGTTGCCGCGGCAGGCTTCGGCGCGGATCGTGCCGTCCGATATGGCGGTACAGTCCGGCGGCAGGTCGGTCAGCCCGCAGGCAGACGCGCCGTCCGGCAAAAGGATGGGGAAAAAGACGGTCACCTCGTGTGTGCCGTCCGCGATCCATTGGGAAGTGCTGCCGTTTTTGGTGTGACCTGTGTTCCACAGCCAGTCATGCGCGGCGGTGTAATGCCCGCAGGCGGCGCTGCCCTCGCTGCAGGTGTGAGTGAACAGCCGATAGTCGGTAATGGTCACGGTTTCGCCCTCGCTGCGGTAGCCATACACGCAGCCGCCGTAGGTCATGCAGGAATAGGGTGCTGATTCCCGCGCCGTCACCTGCAAGCCGTAGGCGGTCAGTGCACGGCAGAATCGGGTAAAAGGGTGGCTGTCGTCAAAGGCGTCAAGCTCGGCAGAGGTCGGCCAGTCCTGCCGGAAATACACCGCCGCCATGGACAGGATCTCCGCTGTATCGTTGTAAATCCCGTTGGCGTAATTCCATGTGACACCGTGCTGCAGGTTGTTGCTGCGGCGGTCGGTCAGGGTGGTGTAGCCGTAGGGGTTGCCGTTGGGGTCGGTGTCGTTGCGGAATGCCGCATACAGTTCCTCAGTAAGGGCTGCGTTGCGGTAGTCGTTGATATTTTGCACAAGGGTGGGGATATCGCCCGGTTTTTCGGTGCAGAACACGGTGGTCACGGTCGTGCCCGCCATCTGCCCCAGCAGGGAAACAAAGACAAGAAACAGCAGAACACCCGCCGCGACCAGCAGCAGTTTTCCTGCTGCCAAAGCGCTTTGTATCGGGTGGCGCAAAAGCGTTTTGATGCCGCCCGCCGTGCGCCACGTCTGCAGCGCCGTGTCCTTGATTTGATTGGGCGCGCTGTCGGCAAAATCCTCGGCAGAGGTGCGGAAGGACGCTGCATACCGTTCGGCACTTCGCCCTGCTGCCGCACCGACGCGCACAACGGCTTTGCCGCCCTGCAGGCGCAGTACCTTGCCGCCGCTGTGCAGCGCGTCCTTGGCATCTAAGGTGCCGTCCCGCATATCCCGCAGCACGGCTTTGGCCTCGTCGCCCAGAACCACGGCGCTGTCTGCCACGGCGGTCACGGCGTTCCCCTCGACAATAAGCTGGGCTGCTGCCGTGTGCAGCCCAGCATCTTGCACGGCATCGGTGGTAAAATCGTCCTGATAGCTGACCGCCTGTTCGACCCCGCGCACGGCGCTTTCGGCAGCGTCCATACCTCGGCAGGCGGCGCTGCGGCCGTGGCTGCCTTGGGCACACAACAGGTCGTAATAGGCACTGCTGCGCTTGGCGCGGGGCGTGTTGGTGCCAACGATCAGGTTTTCTTCCTCGGCATCGTCCTCCCCTTTCGAAATCAAATCCTTATGCGTGGTCAGCTGTATCAGCGGCGCTTGCAGTTTTTGGGCCAGTTCCTCCCCCGTTTCGATCAGCTTCGGGGGGTCGCTCTGGGTAAACACTTCAGGCATAGCGGCGCTCCTTACGGTTTCGATTCGGGGTTTGTGTCCATCAGGCGGAACAGCTCGGTGTTTTTGGGGAATGCGTTATGAAAGGGCACAACTGCCTTGTCCGCAATCAGCAAGCCGCTGCCGACATCGGCGTTTTCGATATAGCGGCGTTCCTCGTCCGAGATATGCAAAAGCTGCGCAATGTCGTTGGCATCGTCCGCAGACTGGTTCAGCAGCTTGATGTACCCGCAGTCGGACAGCATACGGCGCGCGTCCTCGTTGTTCAGGACCGAGCGCACATGCTGGGTGACCGATGTCAGAATCGCGCCCCATTTGCGGGCGCGGCTGGACAGCTCAAAGTAGTAATTGGTGCAGGCGCTGTTGCCCAAAAGAAGCTGAAACTCATCGGTGATGATCCAGGTGCGCCGCCCCAGTACGCGATTGCGGGTGATGCGGTTCCAGATCTGGTCCAGCACCGTCATCATACCGATGGACTGCATACTTTTGCCCAGCTTTACGGTGTTAAAGCACAGGCAATGGTTGCTCATGTCCACGTTAGTCTGGTGGGCAAACAGGTCCATGGTGCCGTCCACATACAGACGCAGTGCCCGCGCCATGGCGTTGGCGGGTTCGCCCTGCAGCAGCAGATTTTCGTAAAAATCGTGCAGGGAGGGCATCTGCTCGCGCTCGGGGTGCAGCAGGTATTTCTGGTAGGTCAGCTGGGCGGCGTAATCCACGATGCTGCGTTCTTCCCCTGTCAGCTCGGTGCCGTTCATGGCAAGCTGGCAGAAGTCCCGCAAAAACTCGCTTTTCAGCCGAATGGGGCTGTCGTCATCGCCGTAATCCTCGGAGATATCCATCGGGTTGATGTGCGCCTTGCTGGACGGCGAAATCTCAATCACCTCGCCGCCGAACGCCTCGATCAGACGTCCGTATTCCGCCTCGGGGTCAATGACCACCAGATCGTCCTCCGGCCAGCGCAGCATAATGCCGGTCATCATCTGCATCACGGCAAAGGACTTGCCGAAACCCGTCATGCCCAGCACCATACCGGCGGGGGCGGGCAGCAATTTGCGGTTGAGCAAAATCAGGTTTTTGCTGCGGGCGTTGATGCCCTCGTACAAGCCGCCCGGCTGGAACAGCTCCTGCGTGGTGAACGGCACATAAATCGCCGTGTTCGCAGTCAGCAGCGAGCGTTCCAGCGCCAACCACCGCTTGCCAAGGGGCAGCACGCTGTTCATCGCGTCGCGCTGCTCAAAGGGGATCGGCGTAAAGCGGCAGGTCTGCTGCTGCACCGTGCTGCAGATACGGCGCACACGCTCGTCCAGTTCGGCATTGGTCTTGCCGTAGGTATGTACCAAAACGCAGACCTTGAACAGCTTCTGGTTGTTCTGCATCAGGTTGTCAATCAGTTCTTTCGTATTCTCGACCTGATTGGTCAGTTCATACCGCACGCCCATGTAGGACGGCAGATTCATGCGGCGGGCTTTGTTCATGCCCTCGCTTTCCTCCTGCAGCATAAAGGCAAGCTGCCGCTGTGCCATCTGAATGGCCTCCTGCTGGTCGATGGCGTCCACATGCAGGGAAACCGCATTATCGAAATCCAAATCGCTCAGCAGGGAAAGCAGATTGTCCCGCATCTGCGGGGCAATATCCCGCAGGTACAGCACCTTGCCGTAGTACTCGCCAAAGCGGTAGCGGTCGCTGTAAACGGCGCGGGAATCATCGTGTTCGGGCTTCCAGTCATATCCGGACGGCGCGATAAAATCCTTGGTGGTCAGCCTATCGTCCGCCAGCAGCCAGTCGTAGGAGAACGGCATGACTTCGTTGGGAATCGTGATGCCGTGCAAAAGGTTCAGCCGTTCCAGCCCCGAAAGCACCCGCATGGAGCTGCCCATGCGCTTGAACAGACTTTGGATATCCTCGGCCCGCTTGATCAGACGCACCTGCGCCCTGCGGCAGTTTTCTTCCTGCAGGCTGATGGTGACATACCTTTCCCGAATCAGCCCGTTTTGCCCCTGCAGAGCCTTCTCAGAAATGACGCGGTTCATTTCGGCTGCATATGCGTCGCGTCCGTTGCCGCGCAGGGGGAAAAAGGTATCCTCGCGGAATTCTTCCTCGTCTATGCGGCGGGTCACAAGGCTGATCTGCAGGTGCAGCGACGGGTCAAAATAGTTCAGGAACTCGCTGTATTTGGCAAAGATGACGTTCTGTTCCTCCTGCCGTGCCAGCTGAAAGTTGACGTCGGTAAACGCCATCGTCAGCGAGTACAGCCCCGGTTCCACCTCACAGATACCGCTTTCGTACATGCGCTCATACTGCAGGCAGTCGGCGGCTTTTTCCGGCGCGCGGTGCTTTTTAATGCGCTGCACGTTCTGCGCGGCGTCCTTTTTGTATTGCTTTGCGCAGCCTCGCAGCATCCTTGCACGCTGCTTTTCTTCGGCTTTTCGCTGCTTTTTCGTTTCGGCAAAAGCAGAACTCCCATTCTGCCCCCTTACCGATGCGTTTCTTTTTATCATTGTGACACTCCTTATACGGGCGCAGCGGCACCTGCGGGTTTTCTCGGTGCCATGCCCAATAGATTTTGACAAGCTTTTCAAACGGATACCCGTCACGGTGGATAAACCCCAGCCCCATAAAGGGCAGGACCTCTGCCATGACAAGGTAGGAAACGACCTGCATATCCCAATGCAGCCCCTGCACGCAGACAAAGCAGGTCAGTACCGCCAGTGCGGCTGCCGCCGCAAAGCAGGCAAGCTGCCGCAGCGAAAGCCCCAGAAAGAACTTTTCCCGATAGGCGGTGATTTCAAGGTTGGTTTTTGCAGCAATCATAGCGGCTCCTTTACGCGATGGCACCGGTGACGGTTTTGGTGAACTTCCCGCTCATAAAAACAGCGACCAGCAAAATGACCGACTGCCCCAGCATCGCCCACGCCTGTTCGGTGATGCTGCCCCCGCTGCCGAGGGAGGCTGCCAGCGCAGGGTAAAACCCGATGACCAGATACAGCACCGCGCCCTGCAGCGCAACGGCCAGATAGGATTTGAGAAAGTTTACCGCCACACCGTGCAATTCCTGATAGCAGAGCGTCGCCATGGAGAGCGACGCCAGCGCATTGTACACATACAGCTCGATAAACCGCGCAGCCACAATGGTGTTGACCACGATGTTCACAATGCGCAGCATCCAGCCCACGACCATCAGCTCCAGCGCCACCGGCATGTTGCCGATGCCGCCCGGCAGTGCCTCCACGGCGGCGTCAATGTCCGGCGCGGCGTTGACTTTCCCGCTGCCCACATAGCCGGATATGCCCCGCGTGACGGTGGCGGCGATTTCAAACAGGGCGTTCAGGATTTCGGTCGTGTGCAGCACCATCCAGCGGCAGAGCACGATTTTCATCATAACCAGCGCGATTTGCTGGATGGTATAAGCGTTGCTGCTGCCGTTCATGGCGATGCGCTGGGTCGCGTTGTACAGCTCCAGCACCATAAACAGTGCCAGCAGGGTCAGTGCCACCGGCGTGACCACGCCGCTGCTGATACTCTCTGCGTAGCCTGCTAAAGTTCCGTTCCAATCGGTCAGGGTACTGAGCAGCCCGGAGTTTTGCCCCATAGCGTTGACGGTGTCCGATATCGCCGCCAACTGGCTGCGGATGCTATCCTCAAAAATAGTGCATTCCCCCTTTATGCGACAGTCAGCGTACCGAAGTAGGCCGCCACCGCGATAATCAGGATACCGCTGATATTAACCAGCGGATGCTTGCGAAAA
>OMCA01000160.1_pt1 | contig 43244 bp, 44 predicted proteins | sample 1673621 | NCBI WGS metagenome assembly OMCA01 (sample SAMEA103958117, study PRJEB25191) | human gut metagenome | biome: human-associated habitat [ENVO:00009003]; feature: intestine environment [ENVO:2100002]; material: feces | place: Germany | collected 2013/2015
AATTCTTTAGAAATATTATTATTTTTGCAACAAATTTGTAACATGTGTTTCATGACGTCTCCTTTTTAGGTGATTAATACGTTAAATATAGATATAATAACAGATGTGGCATAAAACCTTCTAATTAATTAAAGATGGAATATTCTTTTTATGATTTTTTAAAGCTGCTTGGCTCGCTGGCATTATTCCTGTACGGAATGAAGATAATGAGTGAAGGACTTCAAAAGTTTGCCGGTGACAGGCTCCGGAAAATTCTAACGGCAATGACTACCAACCGGGTAACCGGTGTACTGACGGGTGTGCTGGTCACAGCACTGATTCAATCCTCTTCCGCAACTACCGTTATGGTAGTGAGTTTTGTAAACGCTGGACTGTTAACTTTATCCCAATCCATCGGCGTAATAATGGGAGCCAATATCGGTACTACCGTTACAGCATGGATTATTTCGGCATTAGGTTTCAAAGTTGATATAGCCGCTTTCGCACTTCCTCTACTGGCCTTCGGCATTCCTCTTCTCTTTTCTCAAAAAAGTCATCGTAAGTCTATCGGTGAATTTATTTTCGGTTTCTCTTTCCTATTTATGGGACTTTCCATGCTGCAATCCAATGCGCCGGATTTGAAAGCAAATCCGGAAATGTTGGCCTTTGTGCAAAGCTATACCGATATGGGATATATTTCTATTCTGTTGTTTGTGTTTATCGGTACTATCCTGACTATGATTGTGCAGGCATCGGCGGCAACGATGGCAATTACGCTTATCATGTGTGCTAATGGATGGATTAGCTTTGAATTGGGGGCTGCATTGGTATTGGGAGAGAATATCGGTACCACCATTACTGCCAATCTTGCCGCATTGACCGGTAATACGCAGGCGAGGAGGGCTGCATTGGCTCATTTGGTGTTCAATGTCTTCGGCGTTATCTGGGTACTTTGCCTTTTCACTCCGTTTACGAGTGCCGTATCTTGGTTTGTGGAAAATGTGATGGGAACGAAAGATCCTGCCGTAGCTGTTTCATTTAAGTTATCGGCTTTCCATACTTGCTTTAATATCTGCAATGTATTGCTGCTGATCTGGTTTGTAAAACTGATAGAGCGTACGGTTTGTGCCATCATTCCGCAGAAAGAAGCTGATGAGGAATATCGTCTCCGCTTCATTTCCGGTGGCATGCTTTCTACAGCGGAGCTTTCCATTTTGCAGGCACGCAAGGAAATTCATCTGTTTGCGGAACGTACTCACCGTATGTTTAATATGGTACAGGACTTGTTGCATACGGATAAGGACGATGATTATAATAAGCTGTTCAGCCGTATCGAAAAATATGAGAATATCAGTGATAATATGGAGTTGGAGATAGCCAATTATCTGAACCAGGTGTCTGACGGGCGTTTGAGTTCGGAGAGTAAGCTTCAGATTCGTGCAATGCTTCGTGAAGTAACTGAAATTGAGAGTATCGGTGATAGCTGTTATAATCTTGCGCGTACTATCAATCGCAAGCGTCAGACTAATCAGGATTTCACGGAAAAGCAATATGACCATATTCACTTTATGATGAAACTGACGGATGATGCGTTGGCACAAATGATTGTCGTTGTAGAGCGTTCCGAGCATCAAAGCATCGACGTGAATAAGTCATTCAATATTGAGAATGAAATTAATAACTATCGCAATCAGCTGAAGAATCAGAATATTCTGGATGTGAATAACAAGGAATATGATTATCAGATGGGCGTTTACTATATGGACATTATCGCCGAATGTGAGAAATTGGGTGATTATGTGGTGAATGTAGTAGAGGCTAGTAGTGATGTAAAAGAAAAGAAAGCGTCTTAGGACGCTTTCTCAAATTCTTCTTTTCCAACTCCGCATAGCGGGCAAACCCAATCTTCAGGAAGATCTTCAAACGATGTTCCCGGCTCAATGCCATTTTCCGGATCGCCCAGCTCTGGGTCGTAAACGTAGTCACAAACGGTGCAAATGTACTTGTCCATAAAACTATTTTTTAGGTTTTCTGTATAAATAACAATAAATCCCGCCTTTTTGTTTCCGGTTTTGCTTTGAAAGAGATATATTTGTTTCGTATTTATTGTAAATGAACTCTTTATGACGATACTAATTCTGGTCGGTATGGCGGTGCTTGTAGGAGTACTGTTATTATATGTATTTGAACTTGGTAGAAGTAGACGCCTGCTGCTTAAAGCAGGAAATGCCAGGAAAGCATTACGCGGTTCGGAAGAACTGTTTCGTTCTATTATGCAAAATGTCCATGCTTTTATTCTTTTGATAGATAGGGATTTTGTAGTAACCCGGACGAATTACTATGATATCACCAAAGCCCGTCAACCGGAAGGCAGATTGGCTCGTGTGGGAGATTTATTGCGTTGTAACAATGCATTGTCTGCCGAAGGCGGTTGCGGAACACATGAACTTTGCGGCAGTTGTCCTATCCGAAAGAAGATTGAGGAAACATTTCGTGCTAAAAGTAGCTTCACGGATTTAGAAGCTATACTCGATATACGGGATAGGAGGGGCGAAGTAGCCGAATGTGATACGTATGTTTCCGGTGAATACATGGAAATAGACGATAAGGAGGGTATGGTAATTACTGTACATGATATTACCCGACTGAAGAAAGCGGAAGCGGAATTGAACAGAGCCCGTGAAAAAGCGGAAAATGCAGATCGCTCCAAATCAGCTTTTCTTGCCAATATGAGCCATGAGATACGTACACCGTTGAATGCCATTGTCGGTTTCTCCGAATTGCTGGCTTCTGCCAGTACGGAAGAGGAGAAGGCGCAATTTCTGGAAATAGTGCATTCTAACAACGAGTTGTTGCAGCAGTTGATTGCTGATATTCTTGACCTTTCAAAAATAGAGGCAGGTACATTGGAATTTACATTCTCGGAGGTAGATGTCAATCAGTTGATGTTTGATATAGAACAATTGTTCCGTATGAGACTGGAAGATAAATCTGCCGTTATTCAGATTATCAGGCAAACACCTCCTGATGAATGTGTTATGTATACCGATAGAAATCGTTTGCAACAAGTGGTTTCCAATTTTATGACCAATGCTGTGAAGTTTACAGATGAGGGTAGCATTACTTTTGGCTATAATCGTTGTGCTGAAGGTCTTTATTTTTATGTGAAAGATACCGGAAGTGGTATCCCGGAAGATAAGGTAAATCATATTTTTGAACGTTTTGTCCGGGTAGAACAGAATAAGAAAGGTACCGGTCTGGGGCTGGCTATCTGTGAAATGATTATCCGTAAGTTGGGTGGAAAGATTGGTGTGGAGTCTGAATACGGTAAGGGATCTACATTCTGGTTTACCCTCCCGATTAATGGACGCCAGATTAAGGAACAAGGCACGGAGATTGATGGCAAGACTAACTTATAAAAAGATTTAATAACATTCGCTATCCCAAATTAATATTGTATTTTTGCGGCTCTTAATTAAAGCTAACAATTTGCATGACTGCAATGAAGGATGATTTTTATCATGGCGGACTTACTGACGACGAAGTAAGAAAAAGCCGCGAAAAGTACGGAGTCAATCTGTTAACGCCCCCCAAGCGTCCCTCCCTGTGGAAGTTATATCTTGAAAAGTTTGAGGATCCTGTTGTCAGGGTGCTTTTAGTGGCTGCACTATTTTCTTTGATCATCTCGATCGTAGAGAATGAATATGCCGAGACAATCGGTATTATTGCCGCTATATTGCTGGCTACGGGAATCGGTTTCTTCTTTGAATATGACGCCAATAAAAAATTTGATCTGCTGAATGCAGTAAATGAGGAAACTTTGGTGAAAGTTATCCGTAATGGTCGTGTGCAGGAAATTCCTCGGAAAGATGTGGTGGTAGGAGATATTATTGTCCTGGAAACAGGAGAAGAAATACCGGCTGACGGTGAACTGCTGGAAGCCATATCTTTGCAGGTGAATGAATCAAATCTGACCGGTGAACCCGTTATAAATAAAACAACTGTAGAAGCGGATTTTGATGAAGAAGCTACGTATGCTTCCAATCGTGTGCTGCGTGGTACTACCGTTGTGGACGGTCATGGGACAATGCGAGTGCTCAGTGTGGGCGATGATACGGAAATCGGAAAAGTGGCCCGACAAAGTACGGAACAGAGTACGGAACCTACTCCCCTGAACATACAGCTTACCAAACTTGCCAATCTGATTGGTAAGATCGGCTTCTCGGTGGCCGGACTGGCATTTGCCATTTTCTTTATTAAAGATGTAATACTGGTATATCCTTTTTCAACCTTCCACACTTTTGCAGACTGGCTTCCGGCATTGAAAGCTACCCTGCAATACTTTATGATGGCAGTAACCCTGATTGTGGTTGCAGTGCCCGAAGGGTTGCCGATGAGTGTGACGCTCAGTTTGGCATTGAATATGCGCCGTATGCTTTCTACCAATAATCTGGTTCGCAAAATGCATGCTTGCGAGACGATGGGGGCAATTACAGTGATTTGTACGGATAAGACGGGTACATTGACTCAGAATCTGATGCAAATTTATGAACCGAGCTTCTATGGTTTGAAAAATGGTGGAGAAGTCGGTGAAGATGATATCAGCAAACTGGTGATAGAAGGTATCAGTACCAATTCTACTGCTTTTCTGGAAGAGATAGCCGAAGGTGAAAAACCGAAAGGAGTCGGAAACCCGACAGAGGTAGCCTTGCTTTTATGGTTGAATAGTAGGAATCGGGATTATCTGGAATTACGTGAGAATGCTCCGGTTGTGGATCAGTTGACTTTCTCTACCGAACGTAAATTCATGGCGACTTTGGTGAAGTCTCCTTTGATGGGTAAGAAGGTATTGTACGTGAAAGGTGCTCCTGAAATTGTTTTAGGCAAATGTAAGGATGTTATTCTGGACGGCAAACGGGTAGATGCGGTAGAGTATCGCTCTACGGTAGAAAAACAATTGCTGGGTTATCAGAATATGGCGATGCGTACTCTTGGTTTTGCTTTCAAGATCGTGGAAGATACGGATACAAGGGATTGTGTGGAATTGGTTGCCGATCATGATTTGTCATTCCTGGGTGTGGTTGCTATCAGTGATCCTATCCGTCAGGATGTGCCTGCGGCAGTCTTGAAATGTCAGTCGGCCGGTATCGATATCAAGATTGTTACGGGAGATACACCGGGTACGGCTACGGAAATAGCACGTCAGATTGGTTTGTGGAAACCGGAAGATACGGAACGCAACCGGATAACAGGGGCTGCTTTTGCTGAACTGACGGATGAAGAAGCACTCGACCGTGTGATGGATCTGAAAATAATGTCGCGTGCGCGTCCTACAGACAAGCAACGTCTGGTGCAGTTGTTACAACAAAAAGGTGCAGTGGTAGCCGTAACGGGAGACGGTACGAATGATGCTCCTGCACTGAATCATGCGCAGGTAGGTCTTTCTATGGGTACGGGAACGTCTGTGGCCAAGGAAGCCAGTGACATAACCTTGCTTGACGATTCCTTCAATAGTATCGGTACTGCCGTGATGTGGGGACGCTCGCTATACAAGAATATCCAGCGCTTCATTGTCTTCCAGTTGACTATCAATTTTGTGGCTTTGCTTATCGTTTTGCTTGGTTCGTTGATAGGTACGGAATTACCGCTGACTGTAACTCAAATGTTGTGGGTAAATCTTATTATGGATACTTTTGCTGCTTTGGCTCTGGCTTCTATTCCGCCCAGCGAGAGTGTTATGCAAGAGAAACCGCGCAGTAGCAGTGACTTTATTATTTCGAAAGCCATGCGCTCCTATATTTTAGGTGTAGGTGGTGCTTTCCTGATTATACTAATGGGAATGTTATACTGGTTTAATCATGCCGAGGGCGGTATGACACCGGAACGTTTGACCATATTCTTCACATTCTTCGTGATGCTGCAATTCTGGAACCTTTTCAATGCACGTGTGTTTGGTACTACAGACTCCGCTTTCAAAGGGATTTCCAAATCGTACGGTATGGAACTGATAGTACTTGCTATTTTAGTAGGACAGTTCCTTATAGTACAGTTCGGTGGTGCCGTATTCCGTACTGTGCCGCTTGATTTAGTCACTTGGGTGATTATTATTGCTTCCACTTCACTGGTATTATGGGTGGGTGAGGCGATACGTTTCATCCGACGTTTAACTCAGAAATAAAATGAAAGAAAAAGGAATTAAAAACCTTATTATCGATTTTGGTGGCGTATTGATTGACTTGGACCGCCAGCGTTGTATTGAGAATTTTGCAAAGTTAGGCATGTCCAATGTAGAGGCTATGCTTGATGTTTGTCATCAGCAAGGTTTCTTCTTACAGCATGAGAAAGGACTGATTACCAGTGCGGAGTTTCGGAATGCGATTCGTGAGCAAATAGGGAAGGTAGTGACCGATGCCCGTATAGATGCTGCCTGGAATAGTTTTTTGGGAAGTATTCCTACCTATAAGTTGGATTTGTTGTTGAAACTGCGTGAGAAATATGTAGTCTATCTATTGAGCAACACCAATGAAATTCACTGGAAATGGTCCTGCAAGCATGCTTTTCACTATAAGGCTTTCCGGGTAGAAGATTATTTTGAGAGAATTTTCCTTTCTTATGAAATGAAGATGGTGAAACCGGACGTTGCCATTTTTGAGAAGCTGTTGGAGGAAACAGGCATAGATCCGAAAGAAACTTTCTTTATAGATGATTCTACTGAGAATTGTCGTGTGGCGGAAACATTGGGTATTTCTACCTATACGCCGAAAGCATGTGAAGACTGGAGTCATCTGTTTAAGTAACCATTAAAAATTAAAGTAGTGCAGTTGCTTCGTAACATACCGGAGGTGCTTCCTCAGCCTTGTGTTGCTACCATAGGCTTTTTCGACGGAGTACATCGAGGACATCGGTACCTGATTGAACAGGTGCGCGAAGTAGCTGTTGTACATGGTTTTGCTTCGGGGGTGGTGACTTTTCCTGTGCACCCGCGCAAGGTGGTACAGCCGGAGTATCACCCTGAATTACTGACCACTTATGAAGAAAAGGTTGCTTTGCTCGCTGAAACCGGTCTGGACTATTGCATGATGCTTGACTTTACTCCTGAAGTTGCCATTCTTTCAGCAAAGGAGTTTATGTTGTTCCTCTACAATCATTATAATATACGTGCCCTTGTTATAGGATACGATCATCGTTTTGGTCATAACCGTAGTGAAGGTTTTGATGACTATGTACGCTATGGGCAGGAGTTGGGGATAGAAGTTATTCTTGCACATGCATATATAGATAAGGATGTTGCAGTAAGCTCTTCTGTTATCCGGCAATTACTGTCGGAAGGTAACGTCTCGGAAGCTGCTTCTTGCCTGGGATATGATTATTTCTTGAATGGCATAGTAGTAAGTGGTTATCGTGTCGGTCGTAAAATAGGTTTTCCTACTGCAAATCTTCGGGTGGATGATCCGGATAAGTTGGTTCCTTCTGATGGGGTATATGCAGTGCGCGTTACCGTAGCAGGTCAGAGTTATGGCGGTATGCTCAGTATTGGCTATCGTCCTACAATGGCTAACGGTACGGATCGTAGTATTGAAGTGAATATATTTAATTTCCATTCAGATATTTACGAGCAATATATCTGCCTTTCTTTTGTCCGCTATCTCCGTCCTGAGTTGAAATTTGATTCCATAGATGAACTGATTGCCCAGCTTCATAAAGATAAAGAAATAGCTTCCCGTTATCTTTAATATCTCCTTTTCTGTTTATATTTCTTGTATGATTATCGAAAAACGTACTTTTTTTATTGTTTTTCGATAAATATTTTCTGTTTTACTTGTTAGTCTCAAAAAATACCTTTTTATTTGCATATCGAAAAACGATAAATTATTATTGAATAACAAAACATATAAAGGTTGACGATTATGAAAAAGGCATTTATGAGTATCTCTTTATTAGTGATTTCCCTCTCCATGTTGATGGCTGTTCTTTGCGGTATAGGAGCTACCGTTTGATGATTTGATAGAGAAAATATATCTTTGTAAACTCTAAAGGACGACAACGATGAAAACTGCAATAAAACTGGCTCTTATTTACTTGGCGATGCAAATTCTCGGGGCATTGGCAGTGGGGCCATTCACTATGATCTATGCGTATGTAAAATACGGTACTGTAGACAGAGCAAGCGAATTTGCCTTGGCTCCCACTCTGCTGGCAGGATTTGTTTTTATGCTGATTTATTTGTGGCAAAAAGGCTATTTGACAGGAGATAAGAGGTTATACTCTCCAGTGTCTGTATCTTATTTATCCTGGAGTGCTATGATGGGAATTTCCATGATTTATCTGATTGATTTTTTAATGTCCCATCTCACATTTTTGCCTGACTGGCTGAGCGATACTTTTGATTTATTGCAATCCGGTTGGTTAGGGATTATTTGTGTAGCTATATTGGGACCCATTTTGGAGGAGCTACTGTTTCGTGGAGCAATCACTAAAGTTCTTCTGAAGAAGTATAATCCGCTAGTAGCTATCTTAATATCCGGTCTGATATTCGGTATCTTTCATATGAATCCGGCGCAAGTGGTAGGAGCTACGCTGATCGGTTTTATTCTTGCATGGATCTATTATAAGACACATAGTCTGATACCTTGTATTCTGATTCACATCATGAACAACAGCCTTTCTGTCTATCTTGCTCTTAAATTCCCGAATGTGGAATATAGCAGTGAATTAATTGGAGAAAAAGCTTATCTGACAGGTCTCGTAATTGCTTTCCTTTTGTTTATATTGTCCTGGAGAATGATGAATACCTATAAATTATCTAATACAACTACTGAAATATGAAAAGGAGATTGAATATTCTTTGCGTGATCGTATTGCTCGTGCTGGGTTATTCGGTTTTAGAAACTACTTATTATGTCGGTTTGGGAATTAAGGCCGGGATCGAGAAAGGTTTTGACTCTAAGATTGATGCAAAGGCTAAAGAAGAGATCAGCAATGTGCAAGTAGTGCAACTGGTACCAAAAGATTTAGGCGGAGATATCTTGATTGATTCTGTTTATAATGAAAAAACCGGTGAATATGTACCTGCTGCTTACGGGCAAATGATAGTCAGTGTGAATACACAACCCAGTGTTTTATCACGGATTGTTTCTCTCCTGATTCTTATTTTAAACTATGTTGCCATTGTCTGGGCTGTAGTACTTTTTATCCGTCTTATTGTGTCGATCAATAAATCCGATATATTCAATTGGAAGAATGTCCGGCGTCTCAGACGTTTAGGAGTACTGCTTATTATTGGTTTTGTATGTACCTTCCTTCTTGCGTTTCTGAGTTTTCATAACGTGGAAAAAGTCTTTTCAGTGACAGGTTATTCATTGAGTATGGCGGATATGGTGCATATTACTTCTCTGGTATTGGGGATTTCAGCCCTGATTGTAGCAGAAGTTTTCGCTATCGGACTGAAAATGAAAGAAGAACAGGAATTGACAATTTAAAGAAATGATACGATTATGAAGAAATTTAGAATATTGGGGATATTAGCGATACTGGTGATTGTAGGAGATTTTGCCATTTCTTTTACTGCCGGTTGGCAAGAAGAACGTGACAGTTTTCTGGCGGGAAGTAAAAGTGCCCGTGCGGAAACGCCAGCCTTATACACGCCTGAAGGTATCCCTGTGGAGGTACGACCTCTGGAAACAACAATATTGGATTCATTGCGTAATAGTAAAATGAATGAAAACCTTCCTTACAAAATAGATAAAGTAAGTGTGGCTATTGTTCCGTCGACCTGGAGTAGTATTGTGTTTTGTTTTGGTGCATTTGCTGTTTTGGCTATTCTTGCCGGAATTTATTGCCTGATACGGGTTTTAATTTCCATATCGAAGCGTAATGTGTTTACTCATGACAATGTGGTAAGAATGCGCGTATTCACTTATTCTTTATTAGCTTTTAGTATCTTGAATGCGTTGATGGAATGGCTGAATTATATTGAAGTGGTGAAACAAGTGAGTCTGCCCGGGTATGAAATAAAGGGTTTCAGCATGTCCGAAGATTGGGTATCATTGGTGGTCATTGTTCTCTTTACCGAGATATTTGCCGTAGGTGTGAAAATGAAGGAAGAACAGGATCTGACTATTTAATCCTAACCTTGATAAAAGTGATTTATATGATTATAGTAAACCTTGATATAATGATGGCTCGACGAAAGATATCTTTAGGAGAGCTGGCTGAAAAGGTGGATATTACACCTGCCAATTTATCTATTTTGAAAACGGGAAAGGCAAAAGCTATCCGTTTCTCTACACTGGAGGCTATTTGCAAAGTGCTGGACTGTCAGCCGGGAGATATTTTGGAATTTCAGGAAGGAGAAGAATAGAGAGATGATGGGATGGTAAGATGAATCAGTCATGTTTTTTATTCATCTTACCATCCCACCATCTTATCATTCTATTTATTTACTACTATCTTTCGCCTTGAAAGCCAGCGCATACATCCGCATCTGCTTCACCATAGACAGCAAACCATTGCTACGGGTAGGAGAAAGATGTTCTTTCAATCCTATCTTATCAATAAAATAAAGATCGGCATTTAGAATTTCGTCCGGTGTATGCCCGGAAAGGACTTTCATCAACAACGAAATGATACCTTTTACAATCAAAGCGTCGCTTTCTGCTTTGAAGATAATTTTTCCATCCTCTTCGTCAGCTTGCAGCCATACACGGCTTTGGCAACCTTCAATCAGATTCTGTTCCGTCTTATATTTTTCGTCGAGCGGCTCCTGCTCGTTTCCTAAGTCTATGAGGAGTTGATAGCGATCCATCCAGTCGTCAAAGTCGCTGAATTCGGTGATCACTTCGTCTTGTAATTCATTGATACTCATGTTGCAGATTTATGATTTATAATTTATGATTTATTTTTCGCTGTAGATTACTTGCATTACAGTTTGTCCTACTGCTTGCAATGTAGCTTTATCAATGGCATCCATATCATCTTTCACGGTGTGCCAATGCTCAAAGAAATCTCCTTCCGGATAGTAAGGGACGATATCGATTGTCGGGATTTTCGCATACTTGTTGATGAACGTATGGTCATCGGTAACGAAGCCGCCTTTTTTCTGTACAAAATAACGCCCGAAGCCTAAAGCGTTGGCTGTTTTCCAGACTTTCTCATTGACATTGGGAGCTACTTCATGAGACAGGCTTTCATAACGGAATTCTGCATTTTTGCCACCTACCATGTCCAACAATATACCGAAGCGTGCATTATATCCCTGTACGTGCGGGTTGCGTGCCCAATACTGTGAGCCAAGTCCCCAGTATTCTTCTTTATGCGGGCCGTTGTAAGCCTGGTGTGTTCCATAATCTTCAGCATCTACAAAAACAATATCTATACCCATTTCCGGCAACTGTTTCTGCAAATGACGTGCTATTTCCAATAATACGCCTACACCGCTGGCACCGTCATTGGCACCTAAAATGGGGGTGTAATGCTTTTTAGCGTCCGGGTCAGCGTCTGCCCACGGACGGCTGTCCCAATGAGAAAAAAGTGCAATACGTTTTTTTGTATCCGGTTTGTAGGAACCGATGATATTCCGGGCCTTTAGTAATGTGCCGGTATAGGCAGGTAAGTCTACATATTGGCTAGTAACCTTTGCACCGAATTCTGTCAGTTTATCAGCCAGATAATTGCCACAATCCACATGCGCTTTCGTATTAGGAACGCGTGGACCGAAGTCAACCTGTGCTTTCACATACTGGTAAGCACTGTCTGCGTTGAACTGTGGAACATTGACGACGCTTTTGGTTGTTGTTTCAGTGTCGTCGCTTGCCTTCTTGGTATTGTTGCTGCATGCTATGAATGCAAGCAACACCAAGCATAAAGGGATGAGAGTATAATTCCGTTTCATTCTTTATCTAAATTAAAACTTAGTTTCACTTCTTTTCTTCCGGTCTCCAGCGTTACTTCCGCTCCGTTTATCATAGGCAGGTTCATGCTGACATGTCCTACCGGAAAATTAAAACAGACGGGGTAATCGTATTCTTTCACGAGGTCGGCAATTGCACCGTATAACTCTTTCCCCAAAGACTTGTTTTCCTCGTATTCCGTAAACTGTCCGATAATAAGGCCGGATAGTTTTTCTAATATACCGCCCAGTTTCAGATTGTAGATCATGCGCTCTACTGCATGCGGACGTTCGCCTACATCTTCTATAAAGAGAATGGTTCCTTCAGCGGGAATATCGTAAGGAGTGCCGCGCAGCCCATAAAATACGGACAGGTTGCCACCTCGTAAAATGCCGTTGGCAGTTCCTTTATGGTTTAATTTGTGTCCGGGGCAAATATAGCTGAAACCATTTTCTGAGATTTCTACAGATTCTGCTGTCTCCGGATTAAAATGTCCAAAGAGGATATCTTTGAGTGCCAATGTGCAGAAATCATCTTCGGATTCTACCGTCAAATGGCGTGCCATCAGGGCGTGGAGTGATGCAAAACCTTCTTTCTGGAGCACATTATGTAATGCGGTAATGTCACTGAAACCAATCAGCCATTTAGGATGTTCACGAAAACGGGTAAAATCGAGCTTCCCTAACAGGTGCACTGCTCCGTATCCGCCACGGCTGCATAGAATAACTTTAGCCTTTTCATCATCCAGCGCATTCTGTAAATCTTCTACGCGCTGTTTGATGCTGCCTCCATACGTTCCGTGTGAGCTTCCGGCATGTTTAGCCATTACCACTTCCAGTCCCCAGGATTTCAAACGCTTTTTGGCTCCTTTCAAAAAAGACTTGTCTATCTTGCTGGAAGGAGAAAGGATGATGACACGATCACCTTTTTGTACGTATGACGGAAAAATAAGGCTGTTCATAATTCAATATTTTGCGTATGGGGACAAAAGTACATAAAATAACTCAAAACGAAATTTAGTTTACACCACAGATTACACAGATTAACACAGATTTATTCTAATCATGGTGAAAAGTAATAATCTGCGTTAATCTGTGTAATCTGTGGTGTAAACTATCAAAATGAAATAAGGCTTGCGAAATTTCCTGGAGTGTTATGCTGCATTTCTCGACATTTTTTCAGATATTTGCTAAAAATCTAACGTTATGGAACCTATTCGAAGCTTTGATCAACTAACCTCACACTTGAAATCCTTGAACAAAAGGAAACGTATTGCAGTAGTTTGTGCTAATGACCCCAATACGGAATACGCCATTGCCCGTTCTCTGGAAGAAGGGATTGCGGAGTTCCTGATGATTGGCGACTCTGCGATTCTTGAAAAATATCCTACATTGAAGAAATATCCTCAGTACGTCCGTACGGTGCATATAGAGGATCCCGATGAGGCGGCGCGTGAGGCTGTACGTATTGTTCGTGAGGGTGGAGCGGATATTTTGATGAAAGGCATTATCAATACAGATAATTTGTTGCATGCTATCCTTGACAAAGAAAAAGGTCTGTTGCCTAAGGGTAAAATCCTGACCCATCTGGCTGTAATGCAGATTCCTACGTATGATAAGTTGCTGTTCTTCTCGGATGCCGCCGTAATTCCGCGACCCACTTTGCAGCAACGCATAGAGATGATCTGGTATGCCATCCATACTTGTCGCCACTTTGGCATCGAACAACCTCGCATTTCACTTATTCATTGTACGGAGAAGGTAAGTGCCAAGTTCCCCCATTCGTTAGATTATGTCAATATCGTGGAGTTGGCGGAGGCCGGAGAATTCGGAAATGTAATAATCGATGGTCCGTTGGATGTAAAGACTTCCTGTGAGAAGACAAGCGGTGATATCAAAGGGATTGCATCTCCTATCAATGGAGAAGCGGATGTGCTGATCTTCCCTAATATCGAATCGGGAAATGCTTTTTATAAGGCTGTATCCTTGTTTGCCCATGCTGATATGGCAGGTCTGTTGCAAGGTCCTGTATGTCCGGTGGTGTTGCCCTCACGTAGTGATTCCGGTCTCTCTAAATATTATAGTATTGCTATGGCATGTCTCACTTGTGCCTGTGACTAAGTGGCAGGGTGATAAAGTAGGTGATCCTAATCGTAAATTGTAAATCGTCAAATCTTAAATTATGAGAATTCTTGCTATCAATCCCGGTTCTACTTCAACGAAAATTGCAGTATACGAAGACACAACTCCGCTTTTGGTGCGTAACATTCGCCATTCGGTAGGAGAACTTTCCCATTTCCCTCGCGTCATCGACCAGTTTGAATTCCGCAAGAATCTGGTAATAGAAGCCTTAAAAGAGAATGGTATTCCTTTTGAATTTGATGCCATCGTAGGGCGTGGAGGATTACTGAAACCCATTCCGGGTGGAGTGTACGAGGTGAACGACGCCATGCTGGATGATATAACCCATGCCATGAGAAGCCATGCGTGTAATCTGGGGTGCCTTATTGCTTCCGAATTGGCAGCATTGCTTCCCGATTGCCGTGCTTTTATTGCTGATCCCGGTGTCGTGGACGAGCTGGATGAGATAGCCCGTATCACGGGTTCTCCACTGATGCCACGTATTACCATTTGGCATGCTTTGAACCAGCGTGCCATTGCCCGCCGTTATGCTGCCGAGTTAACAGCCGCTTCTCCCGATCATCCGGTGCGCTATGAAGACTTGAATTTGATTATCTGTCATTTGGGTGGTGGCATTTCTGTTGGGGCTCACCATAACGGGCGTGCCATTGATGTGAATAATGCGCTTGACGGTGAAGGTCCTTTCTCTCCCGAACGTGCGGGAACATTGCCTGCCGGGCAGTTGATTGATCTTTGTTATTCCCATCGTTTTAGAAAGGATGAACTGAAGAAACGCATTTCCGGCCATGCCGGTCTGGCAGCACACCTTGGCACTACGGATATACCTGCCATCATAAAGTCTATTGAAGACGGAGATGAAAAAGCCGAATTGGTGCTGAATGCCATGATCTATCAGGTTGCCAAAAGTATTGGAGCTGCCGCCGTTGCGCTTTTCGGTAAAATAGATGCAATCTTGCTGACAGGCGGTATTGCCCATTCAGAGTATGTTATTTCCCGTCTGAAAGAGCGTGTCTCTTTTCTTGCTCCAGTGTATGTGTACCCTGGAGAAGATGAGTTGGAAGCGCTTGCTGTTAACGTTTTGGGAGCATTGCGCGGGGAGTTGCCGATACAAGTCTATAAGTGATGATTGGTGGGATATAAGCCCGACGGTTGTTTGGTCATGCATTGACTTCCGAGGAAAAGAAGCAACAACAGAATCCTGGTTATTAATAATGGATGATAAACTGACATATACCAGTCTTTATGTGTATCTGAAAATATAGACAAAAAAAGGAGTAAAGTCCCCCAAATGACTTTACTCCTCCCAATCTTCTTTTCCTCGTAACTAATACGGAGAAAAACACCACTAATCAAAATTCTATACCTTGGTCTTATTGGAATTTAGAAATTATTCTTTCCGGCATCCCACCAGAGACGAGTACCACCTGTGTCGGCACCACCCAGTGCTCTTGTTAATGAACTGTATTGAGTAGGATTAGATGTTTTCAGACCTTCCGGATATGGGAGACGACGGATCATCTCATCTGTGTTAATGGCACCACCGCTATTATTCACTTTGACTTTAAATAATTTCGGATAACCGGTACGACGTTGCTCTGTCCATGCTTCATTACCTTCGGGATATATGGCAAGCCATTTCTGTGTCATGATTTTCTCAAATTGTTCTTCTGTACCGTTGGCATCCGCCCAATTGGGAGTAGTAGTGATGCGTGCATTCATATCGAATTGGGTATCGAACGGATCTTTGTAATCAGCTGGTGTCTTGTCACTTTGCAGGTAAGCATCAACTCCACCTACTCCCCATTGCTCAAAGGATGTTTTTACACCTGTCTCATAGCATATTTGGGGATCTTCTGTAGAGATGCCTCGTAAAGCAGCTTCTGCACGAAGGAACCATACCTCGGCAGCAGTCATTAAAATAGGGTTCGTTTTTTGACTGACTGTGCTCTTTGAACATTCTTTATAGCGATTGTCGGCAGAAAGCAAGCCGGTTCCCTGTGGTACGCCTTTGTAGCTTCCAGCGTACTCAAAGAGCTGCGGAAGTTCTTTCACTACATCGTTCTCTTTCCATGTGATAACTGCACCATTTGCTGGATCATAATATTTGGACATGCGTGGATCATCATATCCGGTCAGTACAGATTCCATGGTGGCCCCCATGAAGACTTCCCCCCATGACTTGTTGATTTCACCCAGCGGATTATTGTAGCCGCCGGCAGTCGATACGGAAATAATCTCATTTGGTGCTTCCAGGAATTGCCCGAGGGTGAATGATTTCTGTGCTTGCTCGGTGGCAAGAGCTTTGTCTACGTTAGCAACACGCATGGCCAGACGCAAACGCAATGAATTGCCAAATTTAACCCATTCTGCCAAAGTCTTGTTAGGAGTCAGCATGTCGGCGTCTTTATACGGCTCTACGCCGGGATTGTCCTTGATAAAACTTTGTAAAGAAGTGATTCCTTTTTCCAGATCGGTGAAGAATTGTTTGTAGGCTGTCTTCAGATCATCTACATTGTCACCTTCTTGTCCGAATTTACTATATACCAATGGTCCGTAGCAATCTGCTACACGGTGCATCAATTCAACCTTCAATATTTGGGTTACAGCTAACAGTGCAGGCTGCTCTACGTTGATTTGTTCGCACTTCTGTACTTCGGGCATAATGTACGAGTAATTGTATGTCCAGTGAGTAGAAGTCCATCCATCGTTCAGTGCATATACGCTGTTCTTATCATTGAAACCTTGATTGAAATCATGGAAATAGCCTGAGAACATGTCTTGCCCTAAATTTTGTGCAATTTGGAAAGTCCAGTTTTTACCTTCGCCCCAGTCGTAGTTAAAGTAGATACCACTCTGGATTATTTCAAACTTCAACAGATATTTTTGGAAATCATATTCCTGCAATTCGGAGTCAAACCCTGTATTGTTTCTGTTATCTGCTTCAAAATTGTCGGTACATGCGACTGCGATACCCAGCAATCCGCTTGCAAAAAGTATGGTTAGGAATTTATTATATTTCATAATCGTAAATGCTTTAAGTTAGAATGTGAATTTGATATTGAAACCAATGTTTCTGGTAGAAGGCATGCCGAATACATCTACACCTTGAAGTGAGTTGCCAACAGACAAGGTTGCATCCGGGTCGAACGGTGCATCTTTGTAGAAAAAGAACAGGTTGCGTGCTACTAGCGATACATCGATACCCTTGAATGCCTTCGTCTTTTCCAGCAGTGATTGCGGGAAAGAATAGCCGATTGACAATTCACGCATACGGATATTGGTAGCATCATACATATAATATTCGGATATACCATTACGACCACCTACTGATTTAAAGAATGGTTTAATATGATTCTCGTCGAAGCGAGTTCCTTCGTATTCTATGTAACCTCTATCACGGGCCTGTGCCGTTGCTTTGGTCACGCCATTTTGGTCAAGGACTGCTTGTGTCAAGGACATGACATCACCACCTACGCGGGCATCGATCAGGAAATAGAGACTGAATCCTTTATAGGTAAATGTATTACTCCAACCCAGTAAGCAGTCGGGATTTGCATTACCCAGATAGTCGTTGTTACCAGTCTTTACAAGAGGACTTCCATCTTCATTGAGCTTTATTTTTCCATTCTCACGCACGAATGCATTTCCGTAGATATCGCCCAGGGAACCACCTTCTTTGATGCGCATCAGGTAAGCCATAGAAAGTCCGGAACTACCATAAATGAATGAAGTATAATCCGGGTGAAGAGAAATGACTTCATTGCTGTTTGTTGAGAAGTTGACGGCAGTTTTCCAACGGAAATTATCATTCATAACCGGAGTTGCATCTACTGTTAATTCTATACCTTTATTACGGATCTTCCCGGCATTGATATAGCGATATGCATATTTGTCTCCTGCGGCGGTGGGCATTCTCAACAATTGATTCTTTGTATCAGTCTGATACCAGGTAAAGTCAATTCCTAAGCGGCTTTGGAAGAATCTCCATTCCGTACCAAATTCGATAGAACTACTGATTTCCGGTTTCAGATCGCCCTTATTGTATGTGTCGGCTGCTTGCAATACACCACCGGCCTGAATAATATCTACAAGGTTAGTGATACCGATAGGCAGGTCGTTACCTACTTGTGCCCATGAACCACGTACTTTACCAAAGGAAATCCATTCCGGTAGTTTTAATGAGTTATTAATGATCCAGGATAAACCAACGGAAGGGTAGAAGAAGCCTGAATTCATACTTTCCGTATGAGCCAATGTGGAAGACCAGTCATTACGTGCTGTAATGTCAAGATACAGGGCTTCGTCAAAGCCGATTTGTGCTGTTCCGAATACAGACTGAATGGTACGTCTCTGATCAATCTCCTGATTGATGGAGGCATTAGAGCCCATAACGATATTGGCAACCGTAAATAAGTTAGGTTTGTAAAGTGAGGCGATTTTAGAGTCGAGCATCAGTGAGTTGACTTTATTCTTGTTGATACTGGTACCGACAGCGGCATTCAATGACCATTTGTTCCATGTTTTATTGAACATGGCCATCACGTCGGCATAAATCTGGAATTGTTCGCTTTCCGACCAAACATAACGTCCGTTACTCTTTCCGTTATAGGTACCTGTAATATTGGGAGCTGTAGATGCATACATTTTCTGATCGAACTTGTCGCTTACATAGTCTGCATTACCACGGGCTTGCAGGGTTAACCAATCGTTTATTTTCAGGCTGGCACTTAGGGATGCCATAGCGCGGTAACGCTTATTGGTGTTGGTAACACGATTCTTAATCCAGTAAGGATTTTGTGACCATTCGGAAACGTCTGTATACCAGTTTTGTACAGGCATACCATTTCTTGTCGGGTCGGCTACTTCAAAATTAGTAGCATATTCAGACATGTCCATTCCACGTGGGAAACTGTACAGGTCAACCAATGGATTCAGGTATATACCTCCGGATGCAGTGCTATTCTTAATCTTTTGTGTCATCAGGGTAGCATTTCCATCGAGTTTCAGACGATCATTGAAGAAACTCGCTGTTTCGCGGAACGTAAGGTTGTGCTTTTGTAATTTGTTGGAATCAATGATACCTTTGGCTGTAGTGTTGGCATAAGAGAAGTAAGTCTGCATCTTCTCGTTTCCGCTTTGTACGGATATGGAGTTAATAGCGGTTACACCGTTACCGAGGAATTTGCCAACATTATCGTAGTCGGTTAATGACTTTTTTTCTCCCCAACTGTCAGTTCCGCTGGGGCCATACGAATTCTGGAATTCCGGCAGACTGATGGCATGATCGATGGTCAGATTTGAAGAGAAAGTAACTCTTTGCATACCTGCTTTACCTTTCTTGGTAGTTATTAAGATAACACCGTTGGCTGCTTGTGATCCGTAAAGAGCGGCGGCAGAAGCACCTTTCAGAATGCTCATACTTTCAATGTCTTCGGGATTCAGGTTGGAGATACCATCACCGGCGTCACGATTCACACCGTCATTTTCTCCACCCATAACGGTGGAAGTAGATTCGGTAGTCGTATTTAGCATAGGGACACCATCGATGACATATAACGGTTGGTTATTGCCTCCTTCGTAAGCGGAACGTGTACCACGGATAGAAACTTTGGCTGAGCCACCAAGGCCGGATGCGCTCTTATTGATTTGTACACCGGCTGATTTACCTGCTAATGCGGTTATCATATTCGGATCTTTGGCGCGTGTCAGTTCATCGCCACCCACTTGTTGGGTTGAATAAGTCAATGAAGCTGCTTTTTTCTTTATACCCATAGCCGTTACCACAACCGTTTCCAGTGACAGGGCTTCTTCCTGCATCTGTATATTGAGAGTTTTCTGCCCGTTGAGAGCAATCGTTACAGGCTGGTATCCGATAAAGCTGATAACCAGCGTTGCATTAGTCGGTGTATTTAGTGTAAACTCACCGTCTATATTGGTAATGCAACCGTTTGTAGTTCCTTTTTCCACGACATTGGCACCGATAATGGGTTCACCTTTTGTATCGGTAACAACACCTTTTACAGAGATATTTTCTTGTTGTACGGCAGCAATGATTTCACTGGCCTTTTCATTTTGTTTGGTCAGCACAATATTCTTGCCTTCCATTACATATCTGATGTCGGTACCATTAAAGATTTCATCCAAAACTTCGGACACCGGTTGATTGTCTGCATCTACATTTACGGTGCGGCGCACGTCCACACTTTTCTTATTGTAGACAAACAAATACTCGGTCTGAGCCTCGATTTTATCGAGGATTTCGCCTACTCGTAACTCAGAACGGGGGATGCTGATTCTTGTACTCTGAGAGTAGGTAGCGTGGCTGTACGCCTGGAACGTTACAAACAAAAGAAGGAATAGTGTGATCTTCATAGTTCGTAATATTTGCTTAAATACTAAACTTTTTGGGCAAAAAAGCCCATTCAAAGAAATTTTTCTCATATCTTTGTAATGTGTTAAGTTAATAAATTGATTAAGGTCGATTTTTGACTGTTTCGGATCGGAAAGTATGGGGGTACTTTCCGATCTTTTTTGTAGGGGTAATTAGCAGACTGTTTCTTCTATTTCATAATGCTTTTCAGTTTAAGGGGTTAGTACTAAATTTTAAGGTTTTATCTTTGATATCAAATTATTTCTCGTAAATGAAAATCGAATCTTTTTCTTCGTTGATGCTGAATTCAAAAGGATGGTCTTTTGAAATGGTTCGGAGAATATGCTCTATACCATCCTGTTCGCGGAATTTTCCGGTACAACTGTCATAGTTCAGCAATTTAGGATCGGAAACGGTTATTTTTACATTATAGTACATTTCAAGTTTAGTGAGGATGCAGCTGAACGGCACATCATCAAAGCAGTACAATCCTTCTTTCCATCGCAGATATTCATAAGAAGGGAGTATTACCTTTTTGCATTTTCCGTCATAGTTGCCAAAGAATTCCTCTTTCTGTAAGCGGGTGATAACCTTATTACTGTTGGCAGGATAAATGTCCACAATACCTTCTACAAGGGTGGTTTCAAACTCTTTGCTTCCTGCATAGGCACAAACATTAAAGCTGGTACCTACAACTTTCACCTTATTCATCTCTGTGTGCACGTAGAAGGGGATATCTTTGTTTTTTGCCACTTCAAAGTAGGCTTCACCATCCAGTTCTACGTTTCTTTCGCCACGCCCAAAGTTGGAAGCATAGGTCAATGTGGACTGTGCATTCAGCCATACCCGTGTGCCGTCGGCAAGAGTGATTTGTGCACGTTGTCCGGCGGGGACGGTTACTGTTTGTGGCAGGGATGCCTGATTATATAGATAATCATTAGTCATGAAATAACCGCATACGCCTACGATGATAACGGCTGCTACGCGTATTCCCCATTTTAGTATCGGAGCCAGACGGAAGGTCTTTTTTCCGGCACTTTGTCTGTCGGAGAATAAGGCGACATCAAACATCATACGTTCTTTCAAGAAAGCTTCCCGATTTTCTTCCGAGGCTTCCACCCAGTCAAGGATGCGCTTTTCTTCTTCAATGGTGGTGGTTCCTTTAAAATACTTATATAATAGTTCTTGGTTCATAAGGTACTTGATTTGTTTGTTGAATAAGGGTGTTTTTTTCTGTCCCTCTATAATTAATACAGGTGAACTTGGAACTACCCTAACGGAAAATGAAACTTTTTTTGTTTTTCTTCGAAATGAGTTGGAAACAGAGAAATTGTCGGGAAGTGATGCTCTGGAAGCAGGCGGAATGAGATGTGTAATTTTGGTCAGGAACTCTTCTGAACCGTATCCGGTTCGTTCCTGCTTCGCTTCTATAGGAGGATGAAAATAGCGAAGCAGGTACGAGGAGGGTACAAAGAAGATAGGAACCGGGTATGGAGCGGATCGCTTTGTTCTGTTTTTCGGATACTCCAAACGTAAGCGCATAGAATATCCGTGTGATGCACCGGAGGCACATCAGGACTTTATGGAATGTGACAGGAAATTAATTAATTGCCGGTATTAACTTGCCGGATTGGGAATTATGGATACAATGTAACATTCATCCGGAGCTTCGGCTTTAAATAGATTGTAAGCAATGCCTATGGCTTCCTCCGGAGAGTTTGCTTCAATATTCTTGTTGACATTCAGGGTCTCGAAAACTTGTTCTCCCTCGACAAGCACGTAGTATATTATTACAATATATCTCATAACTACCATGTTTAATAGCCAGCAATATTACTGATTTTACAAACATATATCTTTTATTTATATTATCAAAGAAAAGCAGGAGAGTTTTACTAAAGTAGGATAGAGGCGAGATAATCTTTCAGTTCCACACGCAGAATACGTAGGGCTTTGGTGATATGGAATTCTACTGTTTTGAGAGAGATATTCAGTTGTTCGGCTATTTTCTTGTTTGGCAGGTTGCTATAACGGCTGAGCATAAAGATTTCGCGACTTTGTGGTGGCATCTTGTCCAAGGCTTTGTTTACGATATGCTGTATCTCCGTACTGAAAATCTTGTCGGGCTCACAATCTTTCAACGTGGCAATACGCAAGTCTAACTCGCGTTGACGGTGCGAATTCAAATCTTCCTCAATACGCAGGCGGGTTTGTTCGTGTTCCAGGTAATTGAGTGCCTTATTTTTGATAATGGTAAGGAGCAATGCGTGCAGACCTTTATCTTCTTCCCAGCGGTCTCGACATTCCCACAAAGAAATCATAGATTCCATAAGAATATCTTCAGCTTCTGCCCAGCTTCTGATGTAGGAATAGGCAAAGGCAAGAAACTTTTCCTGATTCTCTCGAAAGAAACGAGAAAATAAATCCATAGTATGTAGGTTTCCGGCTAAAGGCATTTTTAAATATTCTCTCTCTTATTTAAGGTTTATAGGGTAAAGTAACATAATCTTTTTGGAATACGCAAAAGTCTTAAAAGTTTTTTCTTCCTTTTTTTACAAAAAGAAAGCCCGGCGGGTTTCCGTCGGGCTTTATATGCTGAATAATAAGGTGTTTCTTATTTCTTTTCAGGTCTTTCTTGTCTTTCCGGTCTCGGAAGCAATACTTTGCGGGAAAGTTTGAACTTACCGGTCTTCGGATCAATATCAAGCAGTTTCACTTCGATTTCATCACCTTCCTTGATACCGGCCTCTTCTACTGTTTCCAGACGTTTCCAGTCGATTTCAGAGATGTGCAACAAACCGTCTTTACCCGGCAGGAACTCAACAAAAGCACCATAAGGCATTACAGAACGTACTTTACCTTTGTATACTTCACCAACTTCCGGTACGGCAACGATGCCCTTGATAAGACGCATAGCGTCATCAATGCTCTTCTTGTTAGTTCCGGAGATTTCTATTCTTCCGATGTTGTCAACTTCTTCGATAGTGATTGTAGCACCGGTTTCTTCCTGCATACCTTGGATGATCTTACCACCAGGGCCGATTACTGCACCGATAAACTCTTTAGGTATAGTCATCGTTTCGATGCGCGGAGCATGAGGTTTCAGTTCTTCGCGTGGTTCTTGGATAGTTTCCAGAATCTTGCCAAGGATGTGCATACGTCCTTCTTTAGCCTGGTTCAAAGCGCGTTCCAGGATTTCGAATGACAGACCGTCTACCTTGATATCCATCTGAGTAGCGGTGATACCATTCTTGGTTCCTGTTACTTTGAAGTCCATGTCGCCCAGGTGGTCTTCATCACCAAGGATGTCGGACAATACAGCATATTTATCTTCGCCCGGATTCTTGATCAATCCCATAGCGATACCTGATACCGGTTTTTTGATCTTCACACCGGCATCCATCAATGCCAGTGTTCCGGCACATACGGTAGCCATAGAAGAAGAACCGTTAGATTCAAGAATATCGGATACTACGCGCACTACATATGGGTAGTCAGCAGGAATTTGTCCTTTCAGTGCACGCCAAGCTAAGTGTCCGTGACCGACTTCACGACGGCCTACGCCACGTTGTGCCTTGGCTTCTCCGGTAGAGAACGGAGGGAAGTTATAGTGCAACAGGAAACGTTCTTTGCCATGTTCCAGTACGTTGTCGATAATCTTCTCATCCAGTTTTGTACCGAGGGTAACGGTAGACAAGGATTGAGTTTCACCGCGAGTGAAGATAGCAGAGCCATGAGGTCCAGGCAGGCAGTTGATTTCACTCCAGATAGGACGGATCTCGTCAGTCTTACGTCCGTCAAGGCGTTTACCTTCGTCCAGGATGCTGCGGCGCATAGCCTCTTTTTCTACATCGTGGTAGTAACGGTCGATCAGTGCTGCTTTTTCTGCCAGTTCTTCTTCGCTGAACTGTGCTTTGAACTCTTCACGGATAGCATCGAAAGCGTCCATGCGTTCATGTTTATTTTTGTTGCCGGAAGCGGCGATGGCATAAGCCTTTGCGTAGCAAGCTTCGTGAACAGCTTTACGCAGTTCTTCATCGTTTACTTCGTGGCAATATTCGCGTTTTACGGTAGAACCAACAGCCTCTGCCAGTTCTTTCTGAGCCAAGCATTGCACTTTGATTGCTTCGTGGGCTGCTTTCATGGCGTTCAGCAAGTCAAGTTCGGAAACTTCACTCATTTCACCTTCTACCATCATGATGTTTTCGTAAGTAGCACCCACCATGAGGTCCATGTCAGCTTTTTCCAGTTGATCGAAAGTAGGGTTGATAACGAACTGTCCGTCGATGCGTGCTACGCGTACTTCGGAAATAGGTCCGTTGAAAGGAATATCTGAAACTGCGAGGGCGGCAGAAGCGGCAAGCCCTGCCAGTGCGTCCGGTATATCAATACCGTCGGCGGAATAGAGGATGATGTTTACATATACCTCTGCGTGATAATTATCGGGGAATAAGGGGCGGAGAGCACGGTCAACAAGGCGGCAGGTCAGGATTTCATAATCTGAAGCGCGTCCTTCACGCTTGGTGAAACCGCCGGGAAAACGTCCAGATGCGGAGAATTTTTCTTTGTACTCTACCTGTAACGGCATGAAATCTGTTCCGGGAACTGCGTCCTTAGCGGCACAAACAGTAGCAAGAAGCATGGTGTTACCCATACGAAGCATTACAGAACCGTCTGCCTGTTTTGCCAGCTTTCCCGTTTCGAGCGTGATGGTTCTGCCATCAGGAAGCTCGATCGTCTTAACAATTGGGTTAATCATAAAAAATGTTTTATCTATATTTTCTTTCAAAATTCGTGCAAAGATACATATTAATTCATGTAATCAGGTGGGAATGAGATAAAAAAGTTTATAATTGACTATTTTTTTAGGTTTCCATGTGGAAGAAGCAATGAAAATGCTTTGACTAAACTTGAAAAGAACTATATTTGCACGTTCTTTCTAATAGAAATTAAGAAGCTAAATATGAAAAAGATCTGTTTTGTTGCACTTGCCGCTTTGGTTTTAAGTGCATGTAATTCTGAACCGAAATTCAAAGTTGAAGGTGAAGTTTCAGGTGCCGACGGCAAAATGCTGTACCTGGAAGCGGCTGCTTTGGAGGGCATCGTGCCCTTGGATTCTGTAAAGTTGAAGGGTGACGGTTCTTTCAGTTTCAAACAAACACGTCCGGTATCTCCGGAGTTCTACCGCCTTCGTGTGGACGACAAGGTTATCAATTTCTCTGTGGATTCTACGGAAACTATCGGGCTGAAAGCGCCGTATACTGATTTTGCTACGGCTTATACGGTAGAAGGTTCGGCAAACAGCACTAAGATAAAGGAATTGACGCTGAAGCAAGTGCAGTTGCAGAATGAGGTGAATGAGTTGGTGAAGAAGATGCAGGCTCATCAGATAGGTGCCGATGTTTTTGAAGAAAAACTGGCTGCCTTGATGAAAGATTATAAGGATGAGGTGAAAACTAAATATATTTTTGCAGCTCCCAATACGGCTGCCGCTTATTTTGCTCTGTTCCAGAAACTGAATAATTACCTTATCTTCGATCCTTTGAATAGCAAGGATGATATTAAGTGCTTTGCAGCCGTTGCCACCAGTCTGAATAATTATTATCCGCATGCGGATCGCTCCAAGAATCTCTATAATATTGTGATTAAGGGAATGAAGAATACCCGTACACCGCAACAGAAAGTTCTGGAGTTGCCGGAAGAAGTTATTTCCGAAACCGGTATCATCGATATCAGCCTTCGTGATATGAAGGGGAATACCCATAAGTTGAGCGATCTGAAAGGTAAAGTAGTCTTGTTGGACTTTACTATTTACCAAAGTGCAGCTTCTGCTCCCCATAACTTCTTGCTGAATGACCTTTATACTAAATATAAAGATCAGGGACTGGTGATCTATCAGGTTTCACTGGATGCTGACGAGCATTTCTGGAAAACAACGGCTGATAATCTACCTTGGATTTCTGTAAGAGATGCAAATGGAATTTACTCAAATGTGGCCGCTATGTACAACGTAAAGGAGGTTCCTTCTCTGTTCCTGATTAATCGGAATAGTGAGTTGAGCGCTCGTGGAGAGACTATAAAAGACTTGGACGCTGCGGTGAAAGCACTGTTGTAACTTGTTATAAATTAGAAGTTTTTATTTAAATATGTTACATAGCAGCAATTTTTGCTTGACACGCATTAATTAAAAGGCTATCTTTGCAAAAGAAAAATCGGAAGAGGGTTCCAGCATGCTGACCATGTTGGAATTCTTTTTTGTTATATAATACCATTTAGAAACTAAAAAGGAGGAAAAAAGTATGGCTTATATGTCAGAAGAAGGCTACAAGAAATTGATGGCCGAACTGAAAGAATTGGAGACGGTAGAACGTCCTAAGATTTCGGCTGCTATCGCCGAAGCACGTGACAAAGGTGACCTGTCGGAGAATGCAGAGTATGATGCCGCTAAAGAGGCACAGGGCATGCTTGAGATGAAAATCAATAAATTGAAGACGATTATAGCAGATGCCAAGATTATTGATGAGTCCAAGCTGAAAACGGATTCCGTGCAGATTTTGAACAAGGTGGAACTGAAGAACATAAAGAATGGCATGAAGATGATTTATACCATTGTTTCGGAAAGCGAAGCTAATCTGAAAGAAGGAAAGATTTCTGTTAACACTCCTATTGCACAAGGTTTGCTTGGTAAGAAAGTGGGTGATGTAGCTGAAATCAAAGTGCCGCAGGGCATGGTTAATCTTGAAGTAGTGAACATATCATTTTAAAGTAAAGGCAGGTCCGCATGCGGGCTTGCCTTAATTTATATATCATAAAAGTTATGGCAACAATATTCAGTAGAATTATCGCAGGTGAAATACCAAGCTATAAGGTGGCGGAGGATGATAAGTTCTTTGCATTTCTGGACATCAATCCGCTGGTGAAAGGGCACACGCTGGTCGTTCCCAAGCAGGAAGTGGATTATATCTTTGATCTGGATGATGAAGATCTGGCAGCAATGCATGTTTTCGCCAAGAAGGTGGCTCGTGCCATTGAGAAGGCTTTCCCTTGCAAGAAAGTAGGTGAAGCAGTGATTGGTCTGGAAGTACCTCATGCGCACATTCATCTTATTCCTATGCAGAAAGAGTCGGACATGCTGTTCTCTAATCCAAAGCTGAAACTTTCTGATGAAGAATTTAAAGCAGTTGCCGAAGCGATTCGCGCTGCATTCTAAAAATAAAACTCCTTCCTTTTATAATAAGAACGGGGGCTGAAATGGATTCAGTCCCCGTTTCCTTTATTCTGGTTTGAAAGTCTATGCTTTCAAATTCCGATATCCGGTTAGATGTAATCTTCCCCTAATTTTATTTGTGCGTCGTTTACGTATTTGCGGATAGAATGTTCTTCATCCTTCTTGCAAATCAACAGTACATTGTCCGATTCAGCGATGAGATAGCCTTCCAGTCCATCAATAACGGCGAGTTTGTTTTGTGGGAGCACCACGATGTTTTCTTTACTGTTGTACATTAGAGACTCACACTTCAAGGTTACATTTCCTTCTTTGTCCTTTGGGGACAAGTCGTACAATGACCCCCATGTACCTAAATCGGACCAACCGAAATCTCCTAATGAAACATATACATTGTCTGCTTTCTCCATGATGCCGAAGTCGACGGATACATTGGGGCATGCAGGGAAATTTTCGTCGATGAATGCTTTTTCGGCAGGAGTACCGTATACATCTTTACCAGGAATCAATTTGCTTGCCAGCTCGGGAAGTAGTGCTTCCACGGCCTTGATGACAGAGTTTACATTCCACATGAAGAGGCCGGAGTTCCAATAAAATTCTCCGCTTTCTACGAAAACTTTGGCTAACTCCAGTTCAGGTTTTTCGGTAAAGGTCTTCACCTTGTAGAAATTATCTCCTGCTTGTTCGGCTATCTGAATGTAACCATAACCTGTTTCGGGACGGTTCGGTTTGATACCGAGAGTCAGCAACTTTTCTGATTGAGATACGAACGTCAAGCCTTTTTCGATGGCATCAAGGAACTCTCCTTCCTTCAGAATCAAATGATCGGATGGAGCTACTACGATATTGGCATTCGGGTTTAATGCGCGAATGTGATAAGCTGCCCATGCGATACACGGAGCAGTATTTCTGCGTGTAGGCTCCAGCAAGATTTGTTCGGGATTCAATTCAGGCAGTTGCTCCTTTACAAGATCTGCGTATAAATCGTTTGTAACGATAAGTATGTTTTCTGTGGGAATAACTTTATTGAAGCGGTCGAAGGTTTGTTGCAGTAATGACCTGCCTGTGCCAAAGAAGTCCAGAAACTGTTTAGGGAGCGTTTTTCGACTAAACGGCCAGAAGCGACTGCCGATACCTCCACCCATGATAACACAGAAATTATCCTTATTTGTTGTCATATCGTTTGTTTTAAAAGTTTCTGCTAAAGTACACTATATTTTGGAAACACGGAATGTTTGTAGAATGTTTTATGACTTTTTTCTCCTTTTTTTAGGAAAAGTATTGCAGGTTTAGAAAAAAGCCGTATCTTTGCACCGCAATTGAGAAATCAAGCATGCCCAGATGGCGGAATCGGTAGACGCGCTGGTCTCAAACACCAGTGGATTCACTTCCATCCCGGTTCGACCCCGGGTCTGGGTACAAGAAAATCGGTTAAGTAATTGAATATCAATACTTAACCGATTTTATTTTTGCCTCATTGTTCCCATTTTGTTCCCATAGAGGTGTCTTATTCTACTGATTAAAGAAGATTGAACGCCATTAAATCACCTGTTTACTTCATAACTCTCACCACGCGGAAACCGACATTGCCATATCCTTTTGTGCCTTCCCTCACGTCATCCGACTTCTCGCTGCGGCAATCATCGCGTTTAGAATCCCAACTGCCTCCTTTAATAATATGCTGCCCGGCAGCGTCCGTTGTCGCAGTCCATTCCCAGCAATTACCCCAGAAGTCAATGCCACCGCAAGCTCCTTTGCTTTGGCTGTAAGCATCTACATCTGTCAGTCCGTTTTCTGCATGGCCAGCATTCATTGCAACATCTTTTGGCATGTGTCCGGCGGCAAGCACCCACTCCTCTTCACTTGGGAGGCGATAAGCGTGTTTAGGGTCACGTGAAGTAAGCCAGGCGCAATAGACTTCGGCCTCCTTGATGGAGAGGTTCACTACCGGATGGTTTTCTTCACCTTTGTTATATATGAACCCTGTTTGGAAGGCTGCATATTCGGCATTGGTCACGGGTGCATAGGCGATGTAAGCATTTTGAGCAGGTGCGCCGCGTAGCACCATCCAAGTGTCTTTGGGATTGTCATCACGCCGTGGATCCACGAAGCGGAGGAACTGTTGCTGAATCCGAATATTGCGGTTGTCCACCATTTCCTGCACGATGCCCTGCATGTGCTCTACTATCCTGTAAGTCTTGGCTTCGCGCTCCAGTTCGCGCAGCTTGTTCTTTTTCCGTGCCACGACCTTGTCATAGCGGATGCCCATGCGTTCCAGTAATGCCTGTTTGTTGGCCTCTGTCGGTTGCCTGCGGTATTGCACCATGAGCCGATGCGTCGCAGCATCCATCTTCGGGCGTTCTTTCTCCACAAGGGGTGCGTCGGGTTCTTCAAATTCCAGTTCTTTTTCTACTAAATCAGCGGAGGTGATGAACGTGCCTACCTCAATCATCTGATGAACACCGAAGTAATCAGCCACCAGCCCGTCGCGATAGAAAGACAGGCGATAGCCTCCGCGAAGGTCGCAAGGCAAGGTTGTGATGTAGTAGTCTTTGCCGGACTTGAAACCGGACTGTTCCGCAGCACTAAACGTAATGATGCTGCTTGCATCTTCTATCCCATCTTCCGTTATATTCCCGGCCAGTGGATAGCCGTCCACGCTTTCCAACTCGACCTTTGTCACACCGGAAAGCCGGACGTTGAACTTTATCCCGCATCGGTTGGCTGAATTGCCTTTATAACCATTGTCATTCTCCGTTTGGACGGACGAAACCGCCATACTGCTGTCTTGCGCGGACACAGCGGTGCCCGTCACAATGGCTGCGACCATTGCTAATAATAAATGCTTCATGATTAAATCAGTTTTTGAGTGTTACTTGCTTATGTCTGTCCTCACCACCCGGAAACCTACATTGGCATAACCTTGCGTGCCGTCCCTCATGACATCTGACTTCTCGCTTCGGCAATCGTCACGGTCGGAATCCCAACTGCCGCCTTTGATAATATACAGTCCATTTCCGTCTGTCGATGAAGTCCATTCCCAGCAATTGCCCCAAAAGTCAATGCCTCCGCAAGCCCCTGTGGTTTGGCTGTAGGCATTCACGGCTGTCAATCCGTGCTCCACACGACCGGAGTTCATGGCTACGTCTTTGGGCATGTGTCCTGCGGCAAGCACCCATTCTTCATCAGTGGGCAGACGATATGTGTGGGCATTGTCCTGTGCTGTCAGCCATTCACAATAGGCTATGGCTTTGGCAACAGTAATGTTTACCACTGGATAGTTCCCCGTTCCTGCCTCATAGGTGAAATGCGGGTCGAAAGCGGCATATTCAACATTGGTCACTGGCGCATAACCCACGTAGGCATTCTGTTCTGGTACACCCCGCAGCACCATCCAAGCGTCAGCGGGATTATCATCGGTTCGGGGGTCTATCAGCCGTAGGAACTGCTGTTCCAAGCGAATGTCGCGATTCTCTACCATCTCGTCCACAATCTCCTGCATTTCTTCCACAAGGTCGGGCGTCAGTGCCTCCCGTTCCAGTTCGCGCAGTTTGGATTTCTTACGTGCCACCACCTTGTCGTAGCGAAGCCCCATCTGCTCCATCAACGCCAACCGGTTCTCGTCGGTCGGGTTCTGTTGGTATTGACGGAGCAGTGCGGTAGTAGTGGCATCCAACTCCGGACGTTCTTCCTCCACGAGGGGCGCGTCGGGGGCGTCAAACAACAGTTCGCTTTCGTCCAAATCCACCGGGGCAATATATACGGCACGTTCCACCGTCTGATGCACGCCAAAATAGTCGGCCACAAGCCCGTCTTTGTAGATTGACAGTCTATATCCACCGTAAAGGTCGCAGGGCAAGGTAGAGATATAATAATCTTTTCCGGGCGTGAAGCCGGATTCATCGGGTGCATGGAAGGTAAGGATATAGCGGTTGTCGCTCACTACATCTGCGAACGGAGAACCTTGTTCATCCCATCCTAACTTGACCGTACCGGACAGGGCATAGCCATCAACACTCTCCAGTTCTACCTTTGTCACGCCCTGCATACTGAAGTTCAGCTTGATGCCGCCACATACAGTCTGGAAGCAAAGCGAATCGGAAACGGTGCGGGCTACTGACACGGCAGCCCTTTCGTCATAACCAACACTCCCTGGCATTTGTACGGAGGGGATTGCCACGGTCACGTTCTCACCGTCAAAAGAAGTTTCACTGTCTGCCGGGTAGATGCCATATAACGGGCTACCGTTGGCATAATCAACTTCCATGTCGCTGCAAAAACTTGATATGCTGCCGGATTGTTGTGCTTCGGCAAAAAACACCTGCCCGTCATGCAGCAATAGGATGTTGTCGCCCGCGCTCCATAGAGTGCGAATCCCGTCAATATGGATGGCAACCCAATTCCTCGTAACAGTTGCTTGGCTTGCGGGCAAGGCGGAGCCTACCGCTTCGTCCTCGCTGTCCGAACAGGAGGCAAGGCCAAATAAAGCCATACAGCAAATAATGATTTTATTCTTCATTGTTCCATCTGAATTTAGTTACTTCCCTTTATGTTGGTTATGGGCGGACATGCCCGAAAACCCAGTCGAGCCGTTGGGACGTATAACTGTCGTTGCAGGTTTGTACATGCCCCCATTCTTCCTCTATGTCCATGACTACCGTTCCGCATGCTTCCTTCAGCCGCTCCACGAAAGCACTTACGCGGGGAATGGTCATCAGGCGGTCGTTGCCGCCCATTACCGTATAGATCGGAGTGTTTGCCAAGCTTTCGCTATCTGCCGTTTCGGGATTACCCGCTACAGGCATGACGGCTGCGAAAAGCTGCGGATAGGCTGAAGCTATGAGCCATGAACCTGTGCCGCCCATTGAGCCGCCCAGCAGATAGACGCGGTGCGCATCAACTTCACCACGCCCGGTGTAATCCTCAATGAGCCTGCCAATAGTTTCGTTGGTTCCCACTCCCCACATGAGCGAATCGGGGCACTGGGGCACAAGCATCACGGCATGGATATTCCTTGCTTTGAGGTAATCGGCTATGGTGAATATCGCCTGCTCCTGCATCTGCCGCTTGTTGTCACTTCCCCGTTTGGGGCCACCATGCAAGTAAACCACCAAAATGGGGAGCGGCTGTCCGCTTCCAGCAGCAATCAGGGCCTTTCTGTACGGCAGCGTGACACTTCCGCAAGCCCAACTTTCAAAGGTAAACGAAGGTGGTGCAGCCGGAACGGAGGCATGAGAAGCCTTGAAACTTACAAGCAAAAAGGCAAAGAAGAGTACAGTTTTAATCTTGCTTGTTCCCATCTTTTCCCGGCTTGTTTTTCCGCCTTTCGGCTGAAGCTTCCTCCTGCATTTGTTTGTAAAGTTCCTGCTGTTCCGGAGTTAATACGGCTGTAATGTCAGCTATCAGCTTTCCCATCGCCTCTTTACGCTTGTCCTTGGAATACTTCTGTTTGTTGAAGTTGGCATAAAGTTCCCGGATTTTGCTCTCTTGCTCGTCTGTCAACACGAGCTTTTCGTCCAGTTTCTTGATACGCTGCTCGGTGCGTTGCTGCGTTGTCATGCGCTGGCGGTTGTTGTCTTGTGCAGAAAGAGACTGCACCACCAAAGCGGCTACGAACATAGCCAAAACTAACTTTCTCATATGATATAATTTTTAAGTAGTGAATAAATCTGCTGCTATTTGTTTATCCTTTTCCCCCGTTTGGAGAGTCGTTCCATAATCTGCCGTTCCAGTTCATAGACTCGGCGGATTTGCTGTTGCGTCAGGAACTCGCTGTAGATGCCGTAATATTTCTGCCGTAAGTCCAATATCTTTTGACTGTGGGCGAAGCGGGCTTTCAGCACTTGTTCCGTCTCTTCGTCCGTCATGCCGTCGTGCAGCTGCTTGGGACGCGGGCCGAGTGCCCATATCTCCTGTTGGAATTGGCAGAAAGTGTCGATAAAGCGTTTGCTTGTAGCTTCGTCCATCGCCATTTCCTCGGCAATGTGCTTGGCTTGCACCTCTGCCAACTGCTCACGGGTGAGACGTTGTTTGTTACTTTGGGCTGAAACCGTGCCGCAGAATAGCCCCAGTGATATAGTCAGCAAAAATAACTTGATAAAACCTTTCATTGTCTTTCTGTTTTTATTCGTTCAAAAATATGTCTTCTTGATACACTGCCAACATATAGGCTTGGTCTTCCTGGCTGAGGTTGACAAATGCTTGTTCTACTTGCGAGAAGCCAATCGTCTGTTCCTTTGGAGTGAACGGGTTAAAAACAAGCAGCAAGGCGATGCTTGCGGCCACGGCCGCTGCTCCGACAAAGATACGCAGACGGTGTATATTGCGCTTGTGCATTTGAGGAAGTTCAGCCTGCACCTCACGCCATACATTCGCCTCCAGTTCGTCAAGGAAGCCTTCGGGTGTTTTGTATGGCATCCGTTTCCCTATGCGGTCGAAATCAAAATCTTTTTCCATAACCTTTAATCTATTGCGTTCATATGCTTGATTATCTTCTCTTTTGCCACGTGGTAATTGGCTTTCACGTTGGCGGCAGTGGAGCCTGTGATGGCGGCAATTTCGTCATAACCCAGCTCATCATAGTAGCGCAGGTTGAAAGCCAGTTGCTGCTTGGTGGGCAATGACAAGATGGCTTTTTGCAGCTTCACGGCTTCCAAATCGCTGTAATCCACATATTCATCGGACAACAGCGTGTTTACCCCCGCCTCCGGGTCATCAAGCGAAAGTTGTCCGTTCCGTCTGCGTTCCAATATGCGCAACGCCTCGTTGGTGGCGATGCGGTAAATCCATGCACACAGCGAACTTTCGCCCTTGAACTGGCTGAATGAACGGAACATCCGCACAAACGCTTCTTGGGCAGCATCTTGCGCATCATCGTGTGTGAAAACCAACCGCCGGATATGCCAATACACGGGTTCTTTGTATTTAGCCATCAAGAGCCGGAAACCTTTTTCGGTGTCCTCCTTCAAGGCCGAAACAATCTCTGCATCATTCCGTACTGCCATAGACGTTCGGTTCGGTCATAGCCAAACATGCTTCAACGGTTGTAAAATCCCGGTTCTGTTCGACAGTCTGTTCTGCAACAATCACTACCCGGTGGGGATGTGGATGGTGTCGGTGATGCTGGTGTCGGTGGTGATGCCGATGCGTGGCGCACGAGGTAAGCAATATGCTTATCCCTACTATCAAGGCAAGCGCCCTGCAAGTCTTATATATTTTCATGATTCTTAATCTTTAACTCCTGTTCCTCAATGTATATACCCTCTTTTTCCCTCTTATTACAGCCACAATGGGCTTGTCCTTATCATCCGAAAAGGCATCCAGTTCGGCCTTTGCCGTAGCTTTCGGCATTCCCGTCATTTTTGCATAGCGTTTTACGGTCAGGTATTCATGGCTCTTCAAGTAAGTCATCGCCATGCGGAAACGTTCTTTTTGCGTGAAACGGTTATCTAAATGGACGGCCACGGTAGGCGTGGTCACCACAGTCACTACGTGGTGTGGGTGATGATAGCGATGCCGACGCTGCGCATCTGCAGTTCCACATGAAAGTACAATGAGTATTGTCATTATTGCTATCCTAAAATTTCCGTTTGGTTTCATACGTTTCTAATGTTTTAAGTTATACGTCGCTGTTCATGAGCACATTTGAGTAGATGCTCTACATAAATGACCCGGCAAAGAAATGAAAGTAAAATTAGGAAAGCAATTTTTTCATGGAAAGAGTTTGTTGATGATGAAAATGTATATTTTACAAGCAGGACTATATGTAGGATTTTATCTTCCGTTCTTATGCCAATGCACATACACATCCCGTATTGAAATCTCATGTTTAAGGTAAGCTCGGCTAATTTCGGCCGGGAGTGTATAGGCAGGATAGTCGGCGACTTTGAAATGCCAATATATGCCTCTGTTGTCGGGATAAATCCGGCAATCGTGGCGTTCGCAGAATAACCGTTCACCTTCTGCCGTGTATAGGTAATAGTTAGTTGCTGCTTTCTGCAATTCTGCGTTTTCTTTTTGGAGTTCACGCACTTTTGCAGCAATTTGCTCCCGTTGCTTTTGCTCGGATTCATAGGCCGACAAGTCCATTTCATGCCATGTGCCAGTCTTAAAATATTCATTTGTCCGACTAATGTATTCTCGGATGGCATCCATTACAAAAGGTAAACCGTGGGTATTTGCCAGCCTTGCAATCTGATTGAGATTGACTTGCATCTTATAGCTGATGTTGGCCGTGCGTTTTATCCGCTCGCTTTCCTCTATGGTGAGTGCGGCTAACAATTCTTTGCCCAATGCTGCTTCGCGGATGAATGCAGCTACAGATAGTCGGGCGGCGTTAGCTTTCTTCTCGATTGCTGCATATTCGGCCTCGCTGAATTGTATTTCCTTTCGCTTGGTGCGCTTGTTTTCAGAGATTGGTTTCATCTTCTGCGGCCTCCTTTCCGCTGTTTGTTTTTGTTTTTATCACGGTCAAACTTGTTATCGCTACTGCCACTGCCTGTACCTATCCGGGCAACTGTCGGTTGGATGATGAGTTCGGCTATGCCTTCCATCAGATTGCCACTAATAGATGGCACTGCGGTTTTCCTTTCATTGTCTGCTGTAAAATCGGAATTAGTGTCTTCATTGGATGCAGGGTTGCTGCTCCGTTCTGTATAATTCTGGAGACTGTGATTATGTATTTCTGCTGTCCAACTTTCATTTTTATTGGTGTCCTTCTTGTATTCCGCTTGCACCTTCTTCCGATGGTTGGCAGGTGTTAGCCCCCATTGCTCAGTTACTGAAATGGATGCTTCTTTGGCAGCCTTTCCTATGTTGGCAAGATTTGCACGTGTGCCGTCATCCAACACTACGTTTGCCAGAAAATGGAAGTGCGGATTCTTATCATCCTTGTCGTGATGGCAACCGATGATGAACTGGTCAAAGCAATAGCCGTGCTTTTCCATGTGCCTTATCCAATCCCCTATTATCTCTTCTGCATGGCTTTCGAGAGTGGCCGTATCATTGACATGGAATGACATCGGAATGTGTACGGCCTTCACTTTGAGCGATGGGCGCAAGGAGCACTGGCGGTTGAAGTCTCTGGTGAGTATGCTCCTATCGGTAAGGCTGCTCACTCCACGGGCAATGACCACATGCGCACCCTTCTTGGGGTTAAGGATGTAGTCGATGGTCTTGCCCGGATTCTTGCTGTATCTTATTTTGGTAATCATTTTACTTTCATGTTATTTTGTTGGGAGGGGTGGCAACTGACTTTGTACCACAGATGCGTATGATACGTATCTTGGTACCGCTTGCCACCCCTCCACACGTAATTGTTGTTTTGCCATTCCAACTGGCATGGTTTGCGAGATTCCCCAAATCTGTTCCACCGTTGATTTTGTTGAATCTGTTGAGTGGAACACGAAAATAGGGAAGAAAAGAGAGGTTGCTTTGCATGAGGCACGGCCGTTCATTGCTACTTTTCTCTTTTGGTGGGCAGAACCGTTTGTTGAAACCTGTTGAGCGTATTGTTGAGTAATATAAGCCATAAAATCTGTTTCTTTTTAGGTTTTATCAAATTCAACAAGTTCAACGGTAGTCTTTCAGATTTTCACGGGTAACAGTATAAAAGCGTCCCACCTTCTTAGGCGATGCAGAGTATTTTTGACCCGGCAGCACGGATATTTGGTAGGTGGAATAAGACAGCGCATTGGGTGCAGGTTCCAATTTCCAACATTGCTGCAGGACATTCCTCACCTGATGGCGCTCTACCTTCACCATAGAATAGTTGAAGAGTGCCAGTAAGTCGTTGATGCAGAAGTCCACCACATCCACTTGCATGGTATCCATGATGTCGAGCAACAGTTCCGCCATGTCAAGCTCAATGCGACTACGATTGCAGCGGATGATTTTCTCCAATGCAGCTGTGCGGATGAGTGTCGGCGCAAACCACATCCGACTCTGTTCTTGGGTGGTTAATTGCCGATGTTGCAGATAGAACAGGAAAGCAGGAATCTCATCCTTCAATTTCTGAAGAAATGATGTGTCGTCCTTTTCTAATCTGCTGACCTTTCTCACCCAATAGCGTGTTTCTTCCGGCTCGATGTAAACGGGGAAATTCTCGTTGTTGGAGCACAACACGAACTTGGCGAAGAATTGTACCTCATAGCGGTCTTTACCCTTGGCCTCCATCTTATAAGAATGAGCCGTGCTTAGGTTTTTCAGCCGCTCACTGTCCTCGCGCCTATTGAGCAAAACTTCATCCACGACAATCATCAACTTGCCTGCCCAGTCAGCATTAAATTGGCTGCGGAAATCCTCGTTGGTGTTGAACGTGACATTCTCTTGAAACAACGCTTTCAGAAAATTCAGGAACGTACTCTTGCCCGTATTCCGTTCTTCCGACACAAGTAGGAGTATCGGTAATTTCTGCGTAGGCTTCAGGTATAACAGTTGAAGATAGTCCATCCCCAATTCGTATTGTTCTCCAAAAATATGCTCCACTAATGAACGGATATGTTGGAAGTCTCCTCCTATTGGGATATGGGTTATCGGCTCATAGAGGTTATAAAAGTTGTTCACGTTGTGGCGATAGTTCGTATGGCTGGGCATGGTACAAAACCCATCATATTTGGGTATCTGCGCCACCTCGTCCTTGCTATGGTCTTGTCGGAACGTGCTCATCTTCCATTCCACACGCATTTTCCGAAACGAGCCGTTCATCATTGGTTGGTTCAGTATGCGAAATAACGTAGTGCCAATGCGCACATATTCTTCCTCCACCTTACCCGAAGTTGGAATATTCTTTTCATTTGCCTCCATTGCTGCCCGTCTTATTAGTTCCACCCAATATACGTTTCACATCCGACAAACGGTATCTTACCTTATTGCCGACTTTGACGGCTTTCAGATAGTTCCGTTTGTTCCAATGCCATAATGTTGCATCGCATACTCCACACATATCCTTGACTTCTTCACGGCTAAGTAACCGTTCTTCATCTGCAGCCCGAAAAGCCAATGCCACCTCGTTTATCGCGCGGTTGATAAGCTCGTCCGAGAACACGCGCAAGTCCTCACCTGTAATTTCCAGTTTGATGTTGGCCGCACCATTGGAAATAATCTGTATCAAATCAGTCATACTTAAAAATGAATGCTGCCAGGTTGTCCGGCGCAACCGTTTCGACAGCATTATAAACGATTGCACCACCGCCCCTTTATCGGAACGATGGTGCAAAAGTATAATCGAAATTCGCTAAGTTTCAATGATTTGCATTTCGTTTATTTCGGCGAAATCGTAAACGAAAGAAGCGAAATGGATATGGCATCAATTTCATTTATCTGTTGTGTAAAATACCTTCATCGCAGTGCCAATACGGGATTATTCAGGAGTTGGTCTATCACCGGATGATAAATAGCTCCATCCGTCACGGCTGTAATGGTTGTAACCTTGTTGCCTCCGTCTTTGGATGAAGCACCGCAATGGTAAATCTGTTCATCTGCGGTCTGGTAGTCTATGACAATATACCTATCATGGAATATGCCGCCGGACTTACGCAACGAAATGGGGATATTGGGATATTCCCGACAGAAATCATCGAACTCCGCTTGGTGCAGTCGGTTGCCCGTATTATCAGAGAAGATTGTTATATCCACATTGTACGGGACCTCTTTCAAAAGAACCAGTGTCTTTAATCCGATGTAGTTATCCACCACAAATATTGTTTTCTTGGCAGTCGCATAAATCTGTTGGTATGCCAAATCCGACTCTACGGGTTGGCCGTTAAGTATCAGCCATCCCCTCCTCACGGTAGGGTTGCTGAAATCCAGCATGACATTTGCCAGCTCCGACTTCGTTACTACATTTCCCAACGTGTCTATGATGTTGGCAACCTTATCATCAATGGCGGATAAAGAATTGCGCAAATCAAGTAGGTCTTGCGTGTTTCTTGTTGTCTGCAAGGACAGTTGTAAGTATTCCCTTTGCCCCAATAGAGGCTGGTTTTCAACGATGTAGTCCTTCATCTGCTTGAAGATACGAATCAATGCCTTGCTTTGCTTCGTTGCCAACTCCCCTTTCAATACGGTCATAAGCATATATATGCCTTGCTCTGTAAAGGCGTAGGGGTTGTATCTGCGGCCACCCCAACTTGAGGTGGAATTTTTGCACCTCAAGATTTCACACTCGTCATCGCTCAACTGAAACATGAAGTCCTGCTCAAACTTCTCAATGTTGTTCTTTACTTGGCGGTTAAAGTCCTTGGTGCTATATCCATAGATTTTGGCCAAATCCATATCAAGCATTACGCGAACTCCCCGGATGTTGTATATGACATCTTTCAAATATTCGGCATCGACTTCTTTTGTTATAATATCTTTATCCATATCAATAAGCTGTTTTTCTTAATGGTTTTCTACTCCCCTTTGGTAAGGTAGGCACGCCATTCGTTGATAAATGTGCGTTCCATACCGCAGTCTTTTATTTTCCCTTTGTTTGTACTGTCGTTCAACTTCTTGATGGCTATTTGCAGGTTACGCACGCTTTTCAAGTCGCAGTTCGGCATTTCGTTGGCAAGCAGTCTATGAAACGTGGTTACATCGCAACGGCTCAAAAGTTGCTCTTCCTGCAATGCGAAATACAGCCTTGCCAAATCAGTCCCGCTATGTTGGGTGGAAACTCTGGCCTTTATTCTTTTCAAAAGTTCTTCCTTATTGCCGAGCAAAAATTCTTGCAACTGAAACGTTTGCGGCTCTTTATTAGATGGGGCTTTCATTATCGGCTCATCAACAGCATCTAATTCGTCAAAGCAAGACTCCATTACCCGCCCTTCTTCCATTGCCTTTTTCTCTCGCCTGAAACATTCCCAATCTGCCTTTGTCCGCATCTTGTTGCGGATGCTACTCTTAATGACAATCCTAATCATCATTGAAGCAATCTTCCTCTCAAAGAAATTGTTTACCGGATTGTGCGTTTCCGCTTCGAGTTGGTTAACCATTGTCTCATGGCACTTTCCATAATAAAGCCATGCCAGCATAGCCGGAACTATCGAGCCTTTATCCACATTGCGGAATTCATCGACCAGCAATTTTGCGGTATCGGTATCTGCCGCATAATCCTGCATCAGCCGTTCATCTGCAAGGTCGCCATGACATTCCGTCCGATATTTGCGCATCAATTTGGGTGCGAGTTTCATGCCCAGATTGAAAACCTTGTATAACCCGATTGCCGACTTATCATTGACTTCTGCAATGAAACGGTCGTATTCCTTTGGATGGTTATCAAGCCATGCCTTTATTTCCTGCTTAAACTGTTCAAAATCCTGTCGAGCCATAATCTACTATCACTTAGTCCAACAAATGCACGAGTTCCTGCTTCATCTCATCGTCTATCTCCCTGTATCGGCGAAAAGCCTTGCTCCCCTCTTTGTGTCCCGATACAGACGAGACCAAATCCGGGTCTTTTACTTTCTTGTACATATTCCCAATGAAAGTCTTTCGCGCCATGTGTGTGGTAGCCACTTCATATAGATACTTTTGTTCCGACTCACGAGTAAGCGGATTGAGCACAGTGACAATTCTATCCAGTCCGGCAAGTTTGAAAGCCTCTTTAATGGCTTGGTTGTATTTTTGTTCCGATATGAAAGGAAGCAATGTGTCTCCGTCATAATCCTTGTAGTGTTCGAGTATGGTTTTGGCTACGCCATTCAGTGGAACTCTGATTGTGCGCGGATTATGGCTGCGTGTCTTTTCCTGAACGTACTCCAGCACTCCATTTACAAGATTCTTCCTCGTGAGCTTGTATAAGTCTCCCACACGGCAACCAACCACACTTTGAAAAACAAAGATGTCTCGTTGGACGGCCAGTCGTGGCCGGGCAGATAAATCGGCCTCAAACAGTTGGTTGCGTTCTTGTATGGTAATATAAATAGGTGTGCCGTAAAGACATTCCTCTATCGGAAATTTGTCAAACGGGCGGTTGATTGTCTTTCCTTGGTTATAGCACCATATAAAAAAGGTGCGTATGCGCGAGAAGCAATCTATGAGCGTATTCTTGCCCCTCGGTTGGGGAGTGCGCTTTTCTTGAATGACGGCATAAATCTCCGGGTATTCTTCGGCATAGACATACTCATTTTCCATGAAGTCCCAAATATCAGCCAATGTGTCTTTGGTCACGGTGTGGATGTCCAAAGCAAAGTCCTTCATACCTCTTTTCGTCTCCCTTACAAACAGTTCATACCGCATGAGTGCCCTCTTCACCACTCGGAAATTCTTTTTCCTCACCTCCGACAGACTATGCTTCTCTAAAAATTCATCGAAAAGTTCTCCAAAGGAAGGCGGATTTTCTGCGGCTAATTCTTCATCTGTTTTGTATTTGTCCGGGTGATGAAATTTGTCTATCACCTCACCCAGCCATTCACTGTCGGCATCACCCTTATATTCTTTTTCAATCATCCGGGTTAATGCCTGCACTTTATGGTTCAATTCCATTTTCTCGTTTTCCGGCACCAAAGCCACGCGGTCTTTATATCCCTGCCTTTCCGGGCTCCAATGATTCGGGCAGATGGTAAGCTCGCTTGCCGCCTTGATGTCTTTCTTTCCATCGCGTAAGCGAAAATAGATGGTGCCTCTGGAGTCCAAGTCGTTCTTCTTTGCCGTTTTCCGTATGAATGCTGTCACTTTCATGCGTTTCAATTCTATTTTAGGGTTGAACACTGCAAAGATAGCGGATTGTTCCCAAATTGTTCCCATTCATCCTAAAAATATTTCAAGCCGACTAAAATTATTCTTATTTATTCGTTTTTATAAATATCGAATTTACAATGATTTATGAAAACAAAAGCCAGACAAGTGAAAATAAAAAATTTATCTGTATTTATATTTTCAAATGCGGGTCTGGGTACTGAAGCGGAGAAAGTTGAAAAACTCTCTCCGCTTTTCTTTTCTACTCCTCGTAATTTATTGATTTGGGATCAGGTTGAAATGTTATGCTCTTGTTATTAGAGTTTTAACTCTGTTAAACTATTAGCTCTTCTTCTTTCAGTTTATCTACGTGTATGAGGACATTTAGTCCTTGTGCCGCTTCATTAATCGTTCAAAGAACGGGCAATCGTTTGCTTTTGTCCGGTCTGTGTTGCATCAGTATCTTAAGCTTTATTGTATACCAACCTTGCTTAATCGGCTTGTCAACTAAGGTTGACAGGCCGATTGACCTTGGCTAATAGGCCTGTTGACCAAGGTTGACACCCAGTTATTCCTAAGGGTGAATGAGATTTCTCCTAGTTCTGGATAAGAATACTCTTGATGTAAAACAAATGAATACCATATACTGGGGTAAGTAACTGCTGTAATCTTAATTATAAAATCGGTCAACCAAAACCAGGACGAGACATAGTGAGAGTAACATCTTTACTCTCACTCTTAAAAGTTACTCTCACTCACACTTAATGTTTTTATTATTAATGATTTGTCTGTAAAGTGAGGGTAGTGAGAGTAGATACTATCAACTTTTTATTGAAGACTGAGTTCAAGTTATAAATGCGACATTTTTTCTATTTCATCAACATCATACCCTATTTTATATTACAACTTATGTTTAATGCGGATATAAATAGCAAAAAGATGAACGTAATATGCAAATTTGTCATTGGATATTTCTTAGGCAT
>OMCA01000186.1_pt1 | contig 39818 bp, 37 predicted proteins | sample 1673621 | NCBI WGS metagenome assembly OMCA01 (sample SAMEA103958117, study PRJEB25191) | human gut metagenome | biome: human-associated habitat [ENVO:00009003]; feature: intestine environment [ENVO:2100002]; material: feces | place: Germany | collected 2013/2015
AAGATGTGGTAGTTCCCCATGTGGTGGTTTCCCATGTCTGAGCTGTGGTAGTTGTAGTCGTTTCAGTGTCCTCCCGCTGAGGCTGAGCGGTAGTGGTCGTTTCCGGTACAGGATCTGTGGCTGGCACATCGGTTGTCACAGGCGTTTCGGGATCAGCGAAACACACTGAGGTCATTGCCATGACCGCTGCAAAAAATCCCACTGTTACTTTTTTGAAATCCATTATTTACTCTCCTGATATTGTTTTTGACGTAAACAAGGGCTGCCGCCATAAAGACCGCAGCCCATGATTTTCCTTTTTATTAGTCCTCAATAATAGTTACTTTCTTCATGACCTGATCTACAAGCGGCTTTTCGTTGAAATTTACGTCAACTGCTGCGATCTCGTCAACAACGTCCATGCCCTCGACTACCTTGCCGAATGCTGCATACTGACCGTTAAGATGAGGAGCGTCCTGATGCATGACAAAGAACTGTGAGCTTGCTGAATTTGGCATTGCTGAACGTGCCATTGAGATAACGCCTCTTGTATGCTTGAGGTCGTTACGAACACCATTGGCAAGGAACTCGCCCTTTATCTTCTCTTTTGCACCGCCCATGCCTGTTCCCATTGGGTCGCCGCCCTGTATCATAAAGCCTGAGATAACTCTATGGAATATCAGTCCGTCATAAAAGCCCTCTTTAACAAGCTTTTCGAAGTTTGCACAGGTGATAGGTGCAATTTCGGGATAAAGCTCTATCTTTATCTTTTTGCCGTTTTCCATTTCAATAACTACCATTGGTCTGAATTCCTTTCGTATTTTGTGTTTTCTGTATGTCAATAAGGCTGAAGCCTTATCGATGGCTTATTTTTTCAGTTTCTTTATGCTGATAAAATCAAAGACTATGAATACCGCAACGAATAAAGTCAGTACGGCTATCCATGTGAGATTGCCGTTGGCACTGTCGCTTTCTTCGTGCGATTTAACATAGCTCGTAACGGGCGTATAATTTTCGGGAGCGGTATAGATCGGAGGCTTGGTTGCAGCTGCGGAGGTTTCTGCCGATGGGGTGCTTTCATTTCTGCTGTCGGGGGTGGTTGTGCCCTGTTGGCTGAAATATTCGCCGGCACGGAAATAATAACGCTTTTCGGCAAGATATGCGCAATGGTCGAAGGACAGGGCAAGCGGTGAAATATCAAAATACATTTCGGTGTTTGCTCCTAAGGAAACATACTCGTTGTTTTGGAATTTCAGGTTGCTGTTCCATACGCAGTCTACCCATATCCATCTGTCGTCAATCAGTGCGGCGCACCATTCGTGGTTTACAGGTCCGTCTGCAAGGTCGGAGTAATCTACCGTGTCTGATGTTGCCGTACCTTTTACGTTTACGACATAAAGCCCCTGTGCTTCACACAGTGCGCTGAAAAGTGCGGAATAGCCGACGCATACTGTTTTGCGGCTTTTGAGAACATTCTTTATGCATATCTCGGACTGAGTTACCGAATTTTCTTTTGCGTCACGGTCGTAATAAATATTGTCGGATACCCATTTTGCTATCGCTTCGAGCTTTTTGTAATCGTCCTTTATATCGCCTGCGATGTAATCGGCAAGATAGGCGACCTCGTCAAGCGTCTGTTTTACACCTTCCTTTGTAAGCTCATCGGTGACATAGCCTGCCCACGATTTTGCGGAGGTAGGTACTGCTTTTTCAATCACCGACAGATTCTGCTTGCTGAGCTTGTTGTCGGGGAAGTAGCGGTTATCATCATACATTATGAGGTAACTCAGCTTTGCTCCCGATTTCAGCGTGATAACGATGCGGTCGGAGCTTCCTATAGGCTCGGAAGGGTTAAGGACGGAGGAGAATGTGCCGTCCGGGTTTACCTTAAGAGTTGATGATACAGTACCGCAGCTTTGCAAGGTGATGTCGGTGACCGGGTCGTTTTTATAGCATCCGCTTATCAGCACGGAACGGCTGTTGATGGTTATTTTGCTGTAGTATTCTTCGTTTCCGCCTGTCACAAGCTCGTAACACTTTTCGGGCTTTTTAACGGCATCGGTCGAAGAATCGCCGTTTTCGGAGGCACCTGCGTTCACGCTGACGAGGGCGAGCATTATAACGGCAAGAAAAAATGCCGTGAATTTTTCAATTATAACGTTGTTTGCTTTATTCATAATATATCATCAAAGTTCGGCTTCGCTCAGATAATCGCCGTGAATATATTCGCCGTCATTGAGCTTGTAATAACCTGTGTCGGTTTTTGCGACAACGTTTACCGCTTCGCCGTATGTATACTGTTTAACGGCTTCGGAACCCATCAGTGCCTTTATTCTGCTGTAGCAGGACTGATTTACATACATTGTGGCGCTGAAGGCTTCTTCTCCCCACTCAAGAGGCTCTGTAGCGACTGTCGTTGTTTCGGGAGCCTTTGTGGTGACAGGAGTTGTCGTCTGTGGCTTTGTGGTGACGGGAGTGGTTTCGGGGGCTTTGGTGGTCGTAGCGGCGGTAGTCACAGGTGCGGAAGAACTGTCGCTGTCATCGGGGACATAAGTGCTGTTGAGCATTACAGACGCAACGACAGCGAATATAAGCAATAAGGCTCCGCCAAGTCCGGCGAGCAATTGAGTGAATTTTTCCAAATATTATCTTCTCCTTTTATCTGTTTATTGATATAAAGCGTTTTTAATTTGTGCTTTTATATCAAAAAAATCTGTATACTATTATAACAAGACAAAGCGGATTAGTCAACCGTTATAAAGCCGATACTTCATTATATCACAAATCAAGTCGGCGTAAGCCGACACGGCGGTACGCCGTACTTTTGTTTTTTGACAAAAGGATTTGATGATTGCCAAAATGCCTGTCTGAAAAGCGTGGCGGCAACAGAAATGACGAGGTTATCGTGCTTTCGTTATAATAACATCCGGCTTATTCTTTTTAGTGTTAAAGGCAAGTAACTGTGTTTTTACCTTGACAGGCATAAAAAATCATGATATATTTAAAATGGCGGGATGAAATTGTCGAGAAAAGCGATGCTTTATAAAACGAAAAACAGACGTCTTACAAGAATAAACGATTTACGGTAAAGGAGTTTACCATGAAAAGAAAAGTGTTGAAGTCATTAATTGCACTTGCATTGACTGTATCAATGCTTGCAGGATGTGCGCAGAGTGCGGTAACAAGCGGTGAAAATGCTTCCGGAGGAACATCTGCTACATCGCAATCACAGAATGTGAGCAGTTATGCGGACAGCAAAGCTGAAAGCTCTGTGACAAGCACGGCTTCGACAACTGCGGCAGAGAGTACACCTAAGTCAACCGAAAGCAGTACCGATACAACGAAAGCAAGTGAGAATAAGCCATCACAGATCGCAGGAAAGATGAGAAATATAACTTCACAGCAACTGGTTGAAAATATGACGTTCGGCTGGAACCTCGGTAATACGCTTGATGTTTGTCAGGCTGACCGTGACGGCGACGGTAAGGTAAACGAGCATGTTGAAGCGGGAGAAAAGGTTGATGAAACGCTGTGGGGCAATCCTAAAGCCACAAAAGAGCTGTTCACATCGCTGAAAAAGAACGGCGTAAATGCGGTGCGTATACCTGTGACGTGGAGAGATCATATGGATTCCAATGGCAACATAGATAGGGAATGGATGGACAGGGTACAGCAGGTAGTCGATTATGCATACTCGCAGGGAATGTATGTTATTATAAATGTACATCACGACGGCGGCGGTGATCCTAAGTTCGGTGCATGGATAATCGAGGAGTCGCAGAAGGATTATAATACATTCCTGAAGAAATACAAAAATGTATGGAAGCAGATAGCAGAGAGATTCAAAAACTATTCGGACTATCTGATTTTCGAGTCGATGAACGAGGTCGGATTTGATACGCTTTACAATAAAAATAAGGCGGACGCATATAATCTGATAAATAAGATTAATCAGGATTTTGTTGACATAATCCGTGCGACAGGCGGAAACAATGCAAAGCGTCATCTGCTTATTGCGGGATATTATACGGATATAGAGCGCACCTGCGATTCGCTTTATAAAATGCCTGACGACAAAGCGGGCAGATGTATCCTGTCGGTACATTACTACACACCGTGGGATTTCTGCACCTGCGATATAAAGCACACATGGGGTACAAAGTCGGAAGTCAGGCAAATGGAAACGCTTATCGGCAAGATGAAAAAGAACTTCGTTGACAAGGGAATACCCGTAATAATCGGTGAATATGCGGCAAGCGGAAGCGATCTTTCTTCCTGTATATTCTTTATAGAAAAGCTGAACAAGCTGTGCAGTGATTACGGTATAGCAACGTTTATATGGGATAGCGGCAGACAGGTAAACAGGAAGACATACAAGTGGAGAACTCCGCAGTATCTTGAGGCATTAAAGCGTGCAACAAGCGGCAAGGACTACGAAGTAGTCAAGGAGTGATAGCGGTGCGGCGGGCGGCAATGTGCCGCATCAAGTTCCGCCGTTATAAATATTGATGTATGGATCAACTTATGTTGTCGGCGGCAGATAAACGTTAGTTGAAATAAGTTTCGACACTTCTGTCAACATCTCAGCTGTGACTACGGAAGTCTTATGTTCGTTTCTCCGAATACACCGGGCGCAATATCATTCAAGAGTAAAAGGAAAAGAACAAAGGGGAGCAAGAAAAGGCGTATAGATTCACTTGCAAAAACATTGAATATCTTCATTGGGAAGAATGCAATAAAACTTGGCAATGATGCCGCAGACGATGAGAAACACACGCAGACAAGGAAACTGCTCCGACAGGCGGACAAAGGTACGTTGAGGAGCGGTTGACGCTGTAAGCAAAAATGCTTTCACACAGCCGTTTTTTACAGCTGTGTGAAATTTCTTTTTTGCAATGAAAATTTTGCAGGAGCGGCAGTTGTGTTTTTACCTTGACAGGCATAAAAAATCGTGATATACTTAAAACTGTATAAATCGAACAAAAGAAAACGGAGGATAGTTTTCAATGGCAAAAATAGCAGTTCTCGGCTACGGTGTCGTAGGCTCAGGCACAGTCGAGGTTATTGAGAAAAATAAGGAAGGTCTTTTAAAGAAAGCCGGTCAGGAGATAGAGATAAAGTACATTCTTGATCTGCGTGATTTTCCTGACAGTCCTTATAAAGACAAGTTTGTAAAGGACTTCAACGTTATACTGAACGACCCCGAAATTTCGGTAGTGGTTGAGGTTATAGGCGGTATCAAGCCTTCATACGATTTTGTAAAGTCATCGCTTCTTGCAGGAAAGAGCGTTGTAACATCAAACAAGGAGCTTGTTGCCAAGAAGGGCGCAGAGCTTCTGAAAATCGCACACGAGAAGGGTGTAAACTTCTTCTTTGAGGCGAGCGTAGGCGGCGGTATCCCGATCATAAGACCGCTCCACCAGTGCCTTTCGGCTAACCGCATAGATGAAATCGCAGGTATCTTAAACGGTACTACAAACTTTATACTTACAAAGATGATCCGTGACAACATGGCATTTGACGATGCATTAAAGACGGCTCAGGAACTTGGCTATGCCGAGCGTAACCCCTCTGCCGATGTTGACGGTATCGACGCTTGCAGAAAGATCTGCATACTTGCGTCACTTTCGTTCGGAAAGCACGTTTATCCCGATAATATCCATACCGAAGGTATCACGAAGATTACACCTGAGGATGTTGCATACTGCGAGAATTTCGGCGGCTCGATAAAGCTTATCGGCTGGGCTTCAAGACAGGATGACGGCAAGGTAGCTGTTATGGTTTGCCCTGCGTTTATCCACGAGGATAGCCAGCTTGCAGGCGTTAACGATGTATTCAATGCAATACTCGTAAGAGGCGACTCTACGGGCGATGTCGTATTCTACGGAAAGGGTGCGGGCAAGTTCCCGACAGCAAGCGCCGTTGTAGCAGACGTTGTTATCGCTGTGAAGATGAACTCATCGAGTAAGTCACTTTACTGGGAGGACAGCGATCAGGACTTCATCGAGGATACAGACAAGATTGTTCTTGAAAATTACATCCGTGTAAACGGCGTTTCAAAGGACGAGGCTGAGGCTCTGTTCGGCAAGGTAAGCTATCTTACAAGAAAAGGCGCTCCGGACGGCGAACTTGCGTTTATTACTCCCGCTATCAGCGAAAAGGACTGCAACGAGGCTGTTGCAAAGCTTGGAGATAAGCTGCTCGGCCGCATAAGAGTTCTTGATTATTGATGAAAATTTAATACCCTATCTGAAAGGAAAAACAACAATATGTCCGAAAATCAACCGAAGTATAAGAGAATACTTTTAAAGCTCAGCGGCGAGGCACTTGCAGGGGACAAGAAGATGGGCCTTGATATGCCCACGGTCACCGAAATATGCAAGAGCATAAAGAAGTGCTATGACGTCGGTACCGAGATAGGTATCGTTGTCGGCGGAGGCAACTACTGGAGAGGCCGTTCAAGCGAGAATATGGACAGAGTAAGAGCCGACCATATCGGTATGCTTGCTACAGCAATGAACGCACTTGCAGTTGCCGATGTACTCGAAAGTCTTGGCTGTCAGGTCCGTGTGCAGACTGCCATTGACATGAAGCAGATAGCCGAGCCGTATATAAGACAGAAGGCTGTAAGGCATTTTGAAAAGGGAAGAATAGTGATATTCGGTTGCGGTACGGGCAGCCCGTTCTTCTCGACAGACAGTGCCGCCGCACTGAGAGCCGCAGAGATAAATGCGGATATACTGCTCAAGGCGACTATGGTTGACGGTATCTATGACAAGGATCCGCATAAGTATGACGATGCTGTTAAGTACGATTCGCTCACACATCAGCAGATACTCGTGCAGAGCCTCAAGGTTATGGACAGTGCCGCTGCGGCTATGTGCAGTGAGAACAAGACACCTATCCTTGTATTCGATCTGAGCAGACCGGATAATATTTTCGATGCTGTAATGGGCAAGAAGATAGGTACTGTAGTCAGCGACAAGTAAGCTGAAGGTAAATAAAAACAGTAATATATACCTGAAAGGAAATTAACCAATGAAAGACGTAATCAATACCGCTAAGGACAAGATGGGCAAGTGCGTAGCCGCTGTTGAAACAGAATACGCTTCAATCCGTGCAGGCAGAGCAAATCCCGCAGTGCTGGATAAGGTGACCGTTGACTACTACGGTGTTCCCACGCAGATAAACGCTATGGCGGCTGTTGCCGTTTCAGAGGCAAGAGTGCTTGTTATCACTCCCTGGGACGCTTCAACTCTCAAGTCTATCGAAAAGGCTATACTTGCAAGCGACATCGGAATTACTCCCACAAACGACGGTAAGGCTATCCGTATCACCTTCCCTCAGCTTACAGAGGAGAGAAGAAAAGAGCTTTGCAAGCAGGTAAAGAAGATCGCCGAGGAAGGTAAGGTAGCTGTCCGCAACGTTCGCCGTGACGCTATGGAAAAGTTCAAGGCTATGAAGAAGAACAACGAAATCACAGAGGACGATCTCAAGAACTGCGAGAAGGACGTTCAGAAGCTCACAGATAAATACTGTGATGAAATGGACGCTGCCTGCAGTGCAAAAGAAAAAGAAATCATGACAGTTTAATTGCCGGTAATCAAATTGGCTGATTTGAATAAGGATGCTTTGACCTGTGTTCCGCTCCATGTCGGATTTATCATGGACGGAAACGGCAGGTGGGCGAAAAAAAGAGGGCTTCCGAGAAAGGCGGGTCATTCACAGGGTGCAAAGGTATTCAGGCGCACTGTTGAGGATTGCCGTGACATCGGAATAAAATATTGCACATTCTATGCGTTTTCAACGGAAAACTGGAAACGTCCGAAGGATGAAGTTGACGCCATAATGAAGCTGCTTGTAAAATATCTTGACGATATACGCAGTATGGCTCAGAAGAATACAAGGATAATCTTTCTCGGGGATAAGTCTGCGTTTGATGATGACATACAGGCAAGGCTTGTCGAGATTGAAGAAATATCAAAGAATAATGACGGTCTGTATGTTCTTGTAGCGCTCAATTACGGCGGTAAGGATGAGATACTGACTGCGGCAAAACGTCTTGCAAGGGATTATAAAGAGGGTAAGGTCGATCTTGACGGCTTTACGGAAGACGATTTTGACAATTATCTTTATACTAAGGGCATCCCTCCTGTCGACCTTATTATAAGGCCGAGCGGAGAGCAGAGAACCTCAAACTTCCTTATCTGGCAGGGAGCTTATGCGGAGCTTTTGTTTATGGATGTTCTGTGGCCGGATTTTTCAAAGAAGGATCTTATTGCGGCTTGCGACGAGTACGCAAGGAGAAACAGAAGATTCGGCGGACTGTAATGCGTTTCTGAAAGGAAAAGAACTACAAGATGGTAACCAGAATAGTGACCGCACTGGTAGCGATACCGATCGGTATTTTAATAATAGCACTTAACAACGAGGTACTTTACTATGTTGCTATGACGGCTTTTTCTGTCATAGCGGTATATGAAATGTTAGTTACGACCAAATATCTGAAGAATAAGTTCACATCAGCCGTAAGCCTTATATTTGCGGCTGTAACACCTATTATTTTCTGGATAGAACCGCTCAGGAACAACGTAAAGCTGATTTACTTCGGTTTTGTTGTAATAATGCTTCTCGGAATGCTGTTCAATCACGAGAAGGCAAGATTTGAGCAGGTCGCACTTGTTGCGTTTGTATCGATTACGATACCTCTTGCACTCTGCTCGATAGCATTTATACGCTCAAGATTCCCGGATCACGCTATGTTCCTTATAGTTTATACTATGGTGAGCGCATGGGTGGGAGATGCCGGTGCGTATTTTGTCGGAACGTTTTTCGGCAAGCATAAGATGTGTCCTGCGATAAGCCCCAAGAAAACGTGGGAGGGCTTTGTCGGAGGTATAATAACATCGGGCGTTTTTGCGGTTATAATGAGCTTTGCGTATGAACTTATCGACAGCATGATAAACGGCGGAGTGCATACATTCAGCGTGAACTGGGTGTATCTCACTGTTATGGCGCTTGTTATATCTGGACTCGGCGTAGTCGGAGATCTCTCTGCGTCACTTGTAAAGCGTGAATGTTCTGTAAAGGATTTCGGCAATATATTACCCGGACACGGCGGTATTCTTGACCGTTTTGACAGTGTTCTGCTTGCCGCACCGTTTGCATATATGATGTTCCAGATATACTTCCCCATAACCCCAATAGCATAATCGTATAATCATATTACAATGCCGAAGCGGAATACTCTTCGGCATTATTTGTCATAAAGAGGTAACAATTGAGTATTATAAAGAATATAGCCCTGCTCGGCAGTACAGGCTCGATAGGTACACAGACGCTTGACGTATGCCGTATGCACGGTATCAGACCGATTGCGCTTTGTGCCGCAAAAAACACCGAACTTCTTGAAAAGCAGGCTCGTGAATTTATGCCTGAAGCTGTCTGCATATATGACGAAAACCGTTACAGCGATATGAAGCAGCGGCTTTCCGATACAGATATAAAGGTGCTGTGCGGAATGGATGGGCTGTGTGAGGTGTCATCACTGAAAACGGACGCTGTTGTAAATTCGGTCGTAGGTATGGTTGGACTTCGTCCTACTCTTGCGGCACTTGACGCAGGCAACAAGGTGGCGCTTGCTAACAAGGAAACGCTTGTTACGGGCGGCGAACTTGTAATGAAAAAGGCAAAGGAGAAAAACCTGCCGATACTGCCGATAGACAGCGAGCATTCCGCTATATTCCAGTCGCTTATGGCAAGCGGAGGAAGCGGTATCGAGCGTATACTGCTTACGGCATCGGGCGGTCCGTTTTTCGGATACAGCTATGAAAAGCTGAAAACAGTAACAAAGGCACAGGCGCTGAAGCACCCTAACTGGAACATGGGACAGAAGATAACAACAGACAGCGCAACGCTTATGAACAAGGGACTTGAGCTGATCGAAGCTGTATGGCTGTTCGGAGTTACTCCTGAAAAAGTGGAGGTAAATGTTCACAGACAGAGCATTTTGCACTCTGCGGTCGAGTTTGAGGACGGCTCGGTCATAGGTCAGATGGGCGTACCCGATATGAGAATACCGATACAGTTTGCGCTGACCTATCCCGAAAGGTTACCGTCACCGGCAAAAAGACTTTCTCTTTTTGATGTCGGCACTATGACATTTGAAAAAGCAGACGAGGAAACGTTCCTGTGTCTTAAATACGCAAAGAAGATGATAGCAAGGGGCGGTACAGCCTGCACTGTGCTTAACAGCGCAAACGAAGCGGCTGTCGGACTTTTCCTTGAGGATAAGATACCGTTTTACCGCATAGGAGAGCTTGTTGCCGACGCTTGTGAAAATGTGAGGGAGCATAAAGAGGTAACGCTCGGCAATATACTGGACAGTGAAAACACGGCAAGGGAATATGTAATTGCCCATGCTTAGAATAAGGAGGCACTTTTGAACATACTCAACATTTTACTGGGAATACTTCTGTTTTTTTTGATTATACTTGTGCATGAATTCGGACATTTCACGGTCGCAAAGCTGTGCAAGATGAAGGTCAAGGAATTTGCGATAGGAATGGGTCCGAAGCTGTTCAAAAAGCGTATCGGGGAAACCGTGTTTGCCTTCAAGGCACTGCCGATAGGCGGCTCGGTCATGCTTGACGAGGATGTTGAAAATGACGATCCGAGAAGCTTCAGAAACAGGCCTGTGTGGATGAGAATACTTGTAATCGCCGCAGGTGCGTTTATGAACTTCGTTCTCGGATTTATCTTCTGCATTATTTCCGTTTTATGTTCAAACAGCGTTTCGACCAATGTCGTTGCGGGATTTCAGGAGGGTGCGATAAGCTCGTCTGTGCTTCAGGCAAACGATAAGATACTGAAAATCAACGGTATGAATATCTATACAACGATGGATATTTCGTTCCAGCTTTCAAATTCACAGTCGAGGGGTATAGGCTCGCAGTATTACAGCTATGACTTTGTAGTTGAGAGAAACGGTCAGACGGTTGAACTGAACAATGTTAAATTTGCGTCACGTTCCTACGCAAAAATGATTTCGGAATATAAAAAGCTGGTGGGTGAAAAAGAGGGATATGCGGCACTTCCCACCGAATATTTCAATATAGATACTAACAGCTATACAGAGGCTTTCAAGGAGCTTGAAAAGAACGATGCAGAATTTGCAAAATCGTTTGCGGCAATTGCCGATGAATATAAAAGCGGATACACGTCTGAGGAAAACAACCTGTATCTCGACTTTATCGTTTACGGCGAGAGGCATAATTTTGTGAACGTTATACAGGCGGCGTGTGCAAACTTTGTTTCCTACGGCAGGCTGATATGGATCTCGTTCGGCAATCTGCTCAACGGCACATACGGTCTTAACGAAATGTCGGGTCCTATCGGCGTTGTGCAGAGTGTAAGCACCGTTGCTTCTTTCGGCTGGGGTTCGCTTATGACGCTGGCGGCGCTGATTGCAATAAACATAGGCATAGTAAATCTCCTGCCGATACCCGCTATGGACGGCGGCAGACTTGTGTTCCTTTTCATAGAGCTTATCAGAGGAAAGCCTGTCAAGGCGGAGCATGAGGGAATGGTGCATTTTATCGGTATCGTTGCGCTTATGGTGCTTATGGTCATAGTAACATTCAATGATATTGTAAGAATAATTACAGGCGGTTAAAATGAGTAAGAAGAAAGTTAAAGTCGGAAATCTCACTCTCGGAGGAGAGCATATATATATACAGTCGATGCTGAATATCCCTGCGGATGATGTTGAGGGCAATGTAATGCAGGCAATCGAGCTTGAAAAGGCAGGCTGTGAGATAATACGCACGGCAGTGCCTGCGGTGAGAAACTCGGAACTTATATACGCACTTAAAAATGCGGTCAATATACCCGTTGTCGCAGACATACATTTTGATTACAGGATAGCGCTCGAATGTGCGGCGGCAGGTGTTGACAAGATAAGGATAAATCCGGGAAATATCGGGGATAAAGACAGGGTAAAGGCTGTGGCGGACGCTTGCCGCAACCGCAATATTCCTATAAGAATAGGCGTGAACAGCGGCTCGGTAGAGCGTGAGCTTCTTGCTAAGTACGGCGGTCCTACCGCACAGGCACTGGCCGAAAGCGCTTCACGCCATGTGGAAATGCTCCGTGAATTTGATTTTGACGATATAGTGCTTTCGGTCAAATCATCGGATGTCAAGCTGATGACGGAGAGCTATCGTCTGATACACGAAATGTATGATTATCCTCTGCACCTCGGAGTGACCGAGGCAGGCACAGCCCGTATGGGTATAATCAAGTCGGCGGCGGGAATAGGCTCACTGCTCCTTGACGGTATCGGGGATACGATAAGAGTATCGCTGACAGCCGATCCTGTAGAAGAAATATATGCCGCAAAGGATATACTTAAAGCAGTAGGCATAGGCGGCGGTGTGAGGATAGTTTCCTGCCCCACCTGCGGCAGAACGGGAATCGACCTTATTTCTATAGCAAAGCAGGTCGAACAGCGTACAAGAGATATAACAGCCGATATAAAGATAGCTGTAATGGGCTGTGTCGTAAACGGTCCCGGAGAAGCGAGAGAGGCCGATATAGGCATCGCCGGCGCAAAGGGTGAGGGTATAATCTTCAAAAAGGGCGAGGTTATACGCAGAGTACCTGAGGAAAAGCTGGTTGACGAACTTATGGACGAGGTCGGCTTGATGCTCGGCAACAAAGAAAAATTATGAGGAACGTGAAATAAATGGCTGCCATTTTAAAAGAAATTCTTGACAGGGTCGAAATGCCTCAGCAGACAGCGGACGCACGACTGCTGTCGATACTGTGTGACGAAGCGGATAAGAGCATGATTCTTCAGCTTGAAGCGGATGAACTGATACCGTACAGCGTGCTTGCCGAAACGGGCAATGCAATAAAGAAATATCTAGGTGTGCCGTCGGTAAAGATTTATCCGAAATATGCGCCTGAGCTGTTCAGCCCATCATATCTTTATGACATTATTCAGATATTGAAGCCGTCACACGGCGTTATAAACGGATATATGGACGATTCCGAGATAAGCGACGACGGAGATACATTTGAGTTTACGCTTATGCACGGCGGAATTGACCTTCTGTACAGCGAGAAGATAGACAAGGAAATTGAGAAGTTCACAAAGGGTGTGTTTTCTAAGGCTGTCACGGTAAAATTCAGCGAAAATGCGACAGTAGGTTATGCAGACCTTGACGAAAGATATTATGAGGAATTGTCGGCACAGCCGCTTCCGGATTTTGATGAGATCGACAGAAAAGCGGCAGAGCGTGCAAGCGAGAGCAAAAGCTCCAGAGGTAAGAAATCAAGACCTGAGCCGAGAAAGCGTCCGGGCAAGATAACGCTTACATATCTTGAGGATAAGCTGAATACGGACGGACTTTTATATCTCGGAAACGAGATAACCGAAACTCCTCAGTCGCTGAAGTCACTGGGCGAAGAAAGCGACAGCGTCACGGTATGGGGCGAGCTTACCGATGTTGAGCATAAGGATACAAGAAACGGCGTTTATACGATAATTACGGCATCGCTTTGTGACGATACGGGCAGGATACCTGTAAAGCTGTTCGCTAAGACCGAGATTATCGACGATTACGATTTTCTTGAAGACGGTGCGGTTTTTGTTATGCACGGCAGTTATAAGCTTGACACATTCGCAAATGAGATGCAGTTCAATCCTACGGATATAATGCAGGTTTCACTGCGTGATGATTACACTATGAAAACACCTGTGTCAAAGGCTTCCTCACAGGGAGGAAATGCGTCTGCCGCTCCTGCAATGACTAAGGCAAACGTGTTTGCAGAGCCTGAGGAAATGGATCTGATGTTTGAAACCACACATTTCGGCAGTAAGGCGAAGCTCGTAATGGGCAAGCCGATAAATGACGCTCCCGTTGAGATGGCAAGCATAATGACGGAGCGTGACAATGTTACCGTATGGGGTGAAATCTTCAATGTCGAGAAGAAGGAAACCAAGAGCGGAAAGTCAACGATAATCACAGCCGCATTCAGCGACAGGACTTCATCTATGATAATGAAGCTGTTCGTTTATAATACAAAACTCGACAGCTACAGTTTTATTCAGAATGGCGCAAAGATACTTGCGAACGGCAGTTATAAGGCTGACGATTTTCTGCACTGCAACTGCTTTAATCCGCAGTCGGTAATGCTTGTCGAGGTAAAGCCGAAGCAGGATAACGCTCCCGAAAAGAGAGTAGAACTGCATATGCATACAAATATGTCGGATATGGACGCAGTTACAGCTCCGTCAGTGCTTGTAAAGCAGGCTCACGCATGGGGTCACAAGGCGGTAGCTATAACCGACCACGGCAACGCACAGGCGTATCCGGAGGCTATGAATACCGTTGAGAAGATAAACAAGGACGATCCCGACTTCAAGGTGATTTATGGTCTTGAGGCATACTTTGTAAATGACGGAAACGCAGTTGTTGACGGATGTGACAAAGTAAAAATCGAGGACGATATAATCGTATTTGACATAGAAACAACGGGACTTCATCCCGCAAACGAGCGTATAACCGAAATAGGTGCGGTAAAGCTGCGTAATATGGAGATAGTTGACCGTTTTTCTACTTTTGTAAACCCGATGATGCCAATACCGTCAAATATCACGGAACTTACGGGTATCACGGACGATATGGTAGCGGACGCTCCGACCGAGGATGTTGCGGTCAGCGACTTTATGGCTTTCTGCGGCAATTCTCCGGTCTGCGCACATAACGCAAAGTTTGACGTGTCGTTTATCAGAAGTGCCGCCGCAAGAATGGAAAAGAGCTTTGATAATCCTGTAGTCGATACGCTGAGTATTGCAAAGGCGGCGCTCAAGGGTATCAAGAACTATAAGCTTGATACTATAGCAAAGTATTTCAAACTGGGCGACTTTGACCATCACAGAGCGGTTGCGGACGCAGAAATGCTGTGCATGATATATATGCACATAGTAAACGATACAAGAAAGACCGCAAAGCTTGAATATATAGGCGACTTCAACACGGCATTCGGAAGCGTGGATATAAAGAAGCTGCCTACATATCACCAGATAATTCTTGTAAAGAACAAGGTCGGTCTGAAAAATCTGTACAGACTTATTTCCGCATCGAACCTTGATTATTTCTATAAAAAGCCGAGAATACCGAAATCCCTGCTGTCGCAGTACAGAGAGGGACTTATCATAGGAAGTGCGTGCGAGGCAGGCGAGCTTTTCAGGGCGATACTTGAAAAGGAATCGCAGGAGAAGATAGAGGAAATCGCATCGTTCTATGATTATCTTGAGATACAGCCTATCGGCAATAATATGTTCCTGCTTAGAAACGGCAAGGTAAGCAGTGAAGAAGATCTGAGAGATCTCAACCGTGCTATAGTTGAGCTTGGTGACAGGCTCGGAAAGCCGGTAGTCGCTACCTGTGACGTGCATTTCAAAGACCCTGAGGACGCTGTATTCCGTGAGGTACTGCAGGCAGGACAGGGCTATGAGGACTTCGCTAATCAGCCGCCGCTTTATTTCAGGACTACCGATGAAATGCTTGAGGAATTCGCTTATCTCGGTGAAGAAAAGGCGAAGGAAGTCGTTATTACAAACACAAACAGAATCGCCGATATGATTGAGGTGGTACGGCCTATCCCCACAGGCACATATACTCCTCACATTGACGGTGCAGACGAAGAATTACAGCAGCTTTGCTGGGACAGGGCGCACGCATGGTACGGTGACGATCTGCCGGAAACAGTTGAAAAGCGACTGAAAAAAGAGCTTGACTCTATCATAAAGCACGGATTTGCCGTACTGTATATGATAGCGCAGAAGCTGGTTGCGTTCTCGGAAAAGAACGGTTATCTTGTTGGCTCACGAGGCTCGGTAGGTTCATCGGTAGTTGCCATAATGGCAGGTATCTCCGAGGTAAACCCCTTGCCTCCGCACTACAGATGCCCCAAGTGCCGACACAACGAATTTATCCTTGACGGCTCTTACGGCTCGGGCTTTGACCTGCCGCCGAAAAAGTGTCCAAGTTGCGATATAGATATGATCCGTGACGGTCACGATATACCGTTTGAAACGTTCCTCGGATTTGACGGCGATAAGTCGCCTGATATTGACCTTAACTTCTCGGGCGAGGTACAGGGAAAGGTACACAGATATACCGAAGAACTGTTCGGTAAGGATCACGTTTTCAAGGCGGGTACTATCTCCGCCGTACAGGAAAAGACTGCGGAAGGCTTTGTACGCAAGTGGCTTGAAAAGAAGGGTATGACGGCAAATTCAGCCGAAATATCACGTCTTGCGGCAGGCTGTACAGGCGTTAAGAGAACAACGTCACAGCATCCCGGTGGAATGGTCGTTGTACCGAGCGATTATGAGGTTTATGACTTCACGGCGGTTCAGCACCCGGCGGATAAGACGGAGAGCGATATGATAACAACGCACTTCGACTTCCACGCACTGCACGATACTATACTTAAACTCGATGAACTCGGACACGATGTGCCGACGCTGTATAAGCACCTTGAGGATATGACCGGCATAAAGATAGCGGATGTTCCGACGAGCGATCCTAAGGTCATGGAACTGTTCACCTCGACAGAGCCGCTCGGCATAAAAGAGGAGGATCTCGGAGTTTCAAGCGGTACATACGGTATCCCTGAATTCGGCACACCGTTTACATTGCAGATGCTTAAGGACGCACAGCCGAAGAAATTCTCCGACCTTTTACAGATCTCGGGTCTGTCGCACGGTACTGACGTATGGCTCGGAAACGCACAGGATCTTATTTCTGACGGAACCTGTACGATTTCAGAGGTTATCGGATGCCGTGATGATATTATGGTTTATCTTATGCATAAGGGACTTGAGCCGAAGCTCGCATTCAAGATAATGGAGATAACCCGTAAGGGCAATGCCAAGAAGCTGTTCAACGAGGATATATACAAGGCTTTTGAAGAGAATAATGTACCTCAGTGGTATATCGAAAGCTGTAAGAAGATAAAGTACATGTTCCCTAAGGCACACGCCGCCGCTTATGTAACCGGTGCTGTAAAGCTGTGCTGGTTCAAGGTCTATTATCCGTCGGAATTCTATTCTGCGGTACTTACAAAGCACACAGAAAATATTGATGTAAAGACGGTTCTCGGCGGTAAGGAGAGCGTAAGAAACAAGATACAGCTTATCCAGTCAAACCCGGAGGCTACTGCAAAAGACAAGGGTATGCTTGACGCACTGCTGCTGATATATGAAATGATGCTCAGAGGTATCACGTTCCTGCCTGTTGACTATAAGAAGTCGAGGGCGACAACTTATGCGATAGAGGACGGAAACCTCCGTCTGCCGTTCCTTGCGGTAGAGGGCTGTGGTGAAAACGCCGCAATAAAGCTCAAGGAAGTTATCGACAAGGGAGATTTCATCTGCCTTGAGGATATTCAGGCACAATCAGGTATAAACAGCACCGTTCTCAGCAAGCTGTATGATATGAATGTATTCGGGGATCTCCCTCAATCCGCACAAATCTCATTCTTTTGATAATGACAAATGAAAATAAAGGTTACTTTAAGAAAGGCAAGGTAAAAACCAAATGAACTATTCGTTCAACGTGAGAATTCTCAGTCATTTTTATCACAGCGCAGTAAAGGCTGAACTTGAAAGACGGAATTTTCCGAAAGATATGGCGAAGAAGATTTTTGCCGAGCATAAGGCGATAGTTACCCGTGCAAAAAACATCGGCAAGTCAAAGCTGATGAGCTCTTATATGATGGGTGCGTATTTTATCGCCATGAACCGCAGTACAGGAAAGACGGCGGAAGAGAATTACGAAATATTAAAAGACGGATTATGTGCTTCAAAGCTGTTTCACAAAGCTGTAGGGAATGTAGACAGTTATCTTGACGAAAAGAAGATGCCCGGACGTCTTGCATGGTCGGAAGAAAGCCACAAAAGAAAATACGAGAACGACTGGGTAGTTGATATTTTACCTGCAAACGATGAATATGAGCTTGGCTATGATTATTATGAATGCGGTGTATGCAAGCTGTGCAAGGACGAGGGCTGTCCCGAACTCGCACAGTATATGTGCCGTATGGACTATGTTCTTGCTGACATTATGGATATGAAGCTCACAAGAACAAAAACTATAGCTGAGGGTGCTGATATGTGCGACTTCAGATACAGCAGAAAGTAAATTTGACTTAAAAGGATAACGATACACAATGAAAACAGCGGCAATTATATGCGAATACAATCCGTTCCACAACGGACATAAATATCACATAGAGCAAACCCGTTTACAGCACGGCGCAACTCATATCGTATGCGTTATGAGCGGAAATTTCACCCAGAGGGGCGATGTTGCGCTTGCGGATAAATATGCGAGAGCGAGAGCCGCACTTATGGGAGGTGCGGATCTGGTGGTAGAACTGCCTACTCCGTTTGCACTGTCGAGTGCGGAGCATTTTGCTATGGGGGCTTGCCGTATTGCCGATTCTCTCGGTTGTGTCGATATGCTGAGCTTCGGCAGTGAATGCGGTGATGTTTCTGTGCTTGAGGAGGCGGCAGGAGCAGTTGAATATGCGGTGCAGACCGATGAGTTTTTCAGCCTTATGCGTAAAGGCACTTCGTATCCTGCGGCGCTGAAGCAGACGGTCGAGAAGAATTATACGTCAGATGTCGTGCAAACGCTTACAGAGCCTAACAACACGCTGGCGGTCGAATATATCCGTGCGCTTGACAAGCTGGGCGGTATGATAAAGCCGGTTACGGTAATGAGAAGCGGTGCGGCACACGACAGTGACGAGGGCAGTGATACGGTAATCAGTGCATCAAGGCTCAGAAAAATGCTGAGTGCAGGCGAGGATGTAAGCGCATATACCGATTTTGCCGATTATGAGAATTTCGCACATATTGAAAATATCGAAACGGCAATTCTTGCAAAGCTACGCACTATGTCAAAGTCGGAATTTGAACGGCTTCCCAACGGCACGGGCGGAATGGACAGCAGGATATATAAGGCGGTACGCACGGCGGTTTCACTTCCGCAGCTGCTGCTTATGATAAAATCAAAGAATTTTACTATGGCAAGAATACGCAGACTTGTGCTGTGTGCATTCTTAGGCATAACGGGAAACGATCTTAAAAATCCTCCTGCTTATGCGAGGATACTGGGAATGAATTCAAAGGGCAGGGAAATACTTGCCGCAGGGGAGCATAAGCTGCCTGTGGACACATCGCTTTCGGCGCTGGCAAAAACAAGTGCGGAAGCGGAGCGTTTTGCAAGACTTGAAGAAAGAGCGGGAAATCTGTACGCACTGGCGCTTGATAAAAAACAGCCGTGCGGCGCCGAATTTACTTCAAAGCCGGTTATAATATAAACAGGAGGAAACAGTATGGACAACGCAGGAAAATACAGAGAGCTTCGTGAAATGCACAAGGAATTTATATATCACGGCTACGACATTGCCGATGACGGAATATTCTTTCATTTTTCGATAGATGATTATCATTTTTATCCCTCGTGGAAAACCGAAAGCGGACTTCTCAAAAACGTAACTCCGTTTCTCGAATACATAATATTCAATCTCGGTATGGCTGAGCTTGTCAGCTACTGGAAATGCGCCTGTCCGCCTGTTGTAAAGGTAAAGTGCGGTTCTCTTGACGAAAAGCAGTGCCTGTGGTGGAAAAAGCTCTACTTCAACGGACTGGGAGAGTTCTTCTACAGAAATAATATAGACGCTGATTTTGACAGCTTTATGCAGATAGTACCTGATGATAACGGCAAGCGTAAATACAGCTGCGAAAGGGAAGTCGGCGGTTATCTCGTTGCGGTAGGCGGTGGAAAGGACAGCGTCGTTTCTCTTGAACTGCTCAGAAAATATCACGATGAAACGCTGTGCTATATAATAAATCCGAGAGGCGCTACGGTAGAGTGCGCCAAGGTCGCAGGCTTTGACGAAAGCAAAATTGTCGGACCTCGCAGAACGATAGACAGGGCGCTCCTTGAACGCAATGCGGACGGATACCTGAACGGTCATACGCCGTTCTCGGCGGTGGTCGCATTCTCGGCTTATCTGTTTGCTTATCTTTACGGCAAGAAGTATATAGTGCTGTCAAATGAAAGCAGTGCGAATGAAACTTATGTCAGCGGCAGGCAGGTAAATCACCAGTACAGCAAAAGCACCGAGTTCGAGCGTGATTTCAGAAGCTACGTTACCGATTATCTTGATGACGGTATACAGTATTTCAGCCTTCTGCGTCCGTGGAGCGAGTGGCAGATAGCAAAGAAATTCGTTACCTATCCGCAGTATTTTCCCGTGTTCCAGAGCTGTAATCTTGGTTCAAAGGCGGATACATGGTGTGCGGATTGTGCAAAGTGCCTTTATGTATATATACTGCTGTCGGCATTTCTTGACGATGAAACGCTGGTGAAGATATTCGGAAAGAATATGCTCGACTGCGAAAAGTACGAGGATATGTTTGACGGGCTTGTGCTTGACGGCAAGGATAAGCCGTTTGAATGCGTAGGCACAAAGAGCGAGGTAAGGCTGTCGCTGTATATGGCAATAAAGCGCAGGGGAGAGAAGCTCCCTTATCTGCTCAGCCGTTACGCAAAAACCGATCCGCCAGTACCGCAGAGCATGGATAATTATTTTGACAATGATAATTTTGTACCTCAGCACCTTATAGGACTGCTGAAGTAAGAAAGTGACGATATATGACTATAGATGAAAAGCTGAAAGCGTTTTTTGAGGGAAAGAAAGTTGTTATTTTAGGCTTTGGCAGAGAGGGACGTTCTACATTGAAGCTGCTCGGAAACTGTAATTGCAAAAGCATTACGGTAGCCGATATGAACCCTGTGCCGGAATCGGAAGCGGAAGGCTGTACGCTTTGCTGTGGAGAGGATTATCTTACCTGCCTTGACGACTGCGATGTTATAATGAAAGCTCCGGGTGTTATTCTTAAAAATATTGTGAGCGATGAAATAAAGGCAAAGATCACCTCACAGACCGACTTGTTTTTACGTTTTTGCGACAATATGATAATAGGAATCACGGGAACTAAGGGAAAATCGACCACGTCAAGCCTGATAAAATTCTTTATAGAAAAAAGCGGCAAGGATACGATGCTTATAGGCAATATAGGTGTACCTCCGCTTGAAAGACGTGAGGAATTCACAAAGGATTGTGTTATCGTATGTGAAATGTCCTGTCATCAGCTTGAATATGTCAAGGCATCTCCCGATGTGGCGGTACTGCTGAATGTTTACCCCGAACACCTTGACCACTATACCGATTTTGCGGCTTACCGAAACGCAAAGCTGAACATTTTCCGCTATCAGAATGAAAACGATACGCTGATAATCGGTGAAGAGGTAAAGCAGTATGCCGATACAAAGGCAAGGGTCATAACAGCCGGTTTTTCCTGCGGTGATATAGGAACAAGAAACGGCGGTATCTTTATCGGTGATGAATTTTACCCTGCCTATATGATAGATACAAAGCTCAAAGGCGAGCATAACCTATATAATATAGCGATAGCGATTTATGCCGCAACAAAGGCAGGCTGTACCGTAAAGCAGTGCCTTGATGCGCTTCCGCAGTTTAACGGTCTTGAACATCGTCTTGAGTATGTCTGCACGCTGAACGGTGCCGAGTATATCAACGACAGCATAAGCACAGCGCCGCAGACGGCTATAGCCGCACTTAAAGCGTATCCTGATACCGATACGCTGATAATAGGCGGAATGGACAGGGGTATCCCTTATGATGAATTGTCCGATTGGCTCAGCGGTGATACTTCGGTCAGAAATCTGATAATCCTCCCCGATAGCGGCAAGAGAGTAGCCGAGAAGGTGACAAATCCGCTTGTAAAGCTGATCTATGCCGATGATATGGAGCAGGCTGTGAAATATGCGAAGCAGGTAACGAAAACACGTTGCATCTTATCGCCTGCCGCCGCAAGCTACGGCTTTTACAAGAACTTTGAAGAAAGAGGAAAGCACTTCAAGGAGCTTGTGACATCAAATAATTGATATGATCAACTATAAAATGGGGTTGAGGGGCGTAGCCCCCAACAGGGACTAGGGGCGGTAGCCCCAGCAATATAGCCCCGGCACGGATGCCGGGCGTGTATGCCACAAGGCTTTGCAGGACGCAAAGCCAACCAAGCATACACAGCCTTTCACGGGAAAGGGGTTTTCGGCAAGGATGCCGAAATAAGGACACACCAAGCTTTAAGCATGGATGCTTACAAGTGGTCGAACAAAGTCGGTGCAGGACGCACCGACAACAAACGACCACGGTTGCACAGATACAAAGCTATTAGAGTGTCCTAAATGGGATAGGGTTAGAGAATTTGTGCTATTTTTATAGAATTGAACTTTACTATAATTAGCTAGTATCAAATAATTGATACTAGCCCAAAAACTTTTTGTAACAAATGACGAAATTTCCCCGATATAACTGTGGGGATTGACAAAATTGGTTTTATGCGTTATCATATTATCGTGATAGCACATTAGCACGCTAAAGTGCTGCGATATAAATAAAGAAACAAAGCCGACAGGCATGAAAGGAAATAACCATAGATGAAAAGCTACGATCTTATTACACCCGAGGGTACAAGAGATCTGCTGTTTGACGAGTGTGTAGCCCGTAAAGAAGCAGAGGACAAATTAAGAGCGGTGTTCACCGCACACGGATACAGCGAAGTGATTACTCCTGCGCTTGAATTTTACGATGTGTTCAACAACAAGACAAGAAGCTTCCGACAGGAAGATATGTACAAGCTGACAGACGGCAAGGGCAGACTTATGGTAATGCGTCCGGACAGTACAATGCCTATCGCTCGAATAGTTGCAACAAGACTGCGTGACGGCGTGTTCCCGTTAAAGCTGTTCTGCTCGCAGAATATCTACCGCTGTAATCCCAAAATGGCAGGCAGGGACGACGAGTTCATGCAGAGTGGCGTTGAGATAATAGGCGGCGACGAGAAGCGTTCCGACCTTGAGGCGCTCAGCCTTGCGGCGCAGGTGCTGAACTCCTGCTCAAGCGATGATGTACGTCTTGAGATAGGCGATAACACGTTCTATAAACTGCTTCTTGAAAAGCTTGATATTGACGATGAAGAAACGGTAAGAAGCCTTATTGAGTCAAAGAACACTCCTGACCTTACACAGTTTATCAAGGAAAACGTTGACAGCAATCCCGAAAAACGCAGATATTCCGAGATACTTTTACAGCTCCCCGATCTGTTCGGCGGTGTGGAGGTATTTGACAAGGCTGAAAAGCTGTTCGCAGGCACAGCGCTTTCCGACAGGCTGACAGAGCTTAAGGAAACGTTTGACGCACTGAGAAAGCTTGAAGCAGAAGATAAGATAACAGTCGACTTAGGACTTGTAAACAAGGCTGAGTATTATACGGGAATCGTGTTCAGGGGATATATAGAGGAATACGGTCAGGCTGTGCTTTCGGGCGGAAGATATGATACGCTTATCGGCAGCTTCGGAGCGGACGATATGCCGGCTGTAGGCTTTGCGGTAAACGTAAACGCTATTGCGGCGGCTAATCTCAGAAGCAACAGAAGCACAAAGGCACGTCACGCAGAGGTTCTGGTATTTGCCGCAGACGAGGATCTGATAGACGGTATCAGCCACTGCACAAAGCTTATTTCAAAGGGCATCAGTGCGGAGTTCAGCACCTGCCCCACGCTTGATGCGGCTATGGAATATGCTAAGGCTAACAAAATCGGCAGAATAGATATAATAGATAAAGAAAAGAACGAACAGCCCGTTACAATGACGCTGTAAGAAGGGATATACATAAATGGACAAGAAAACAATCAGAATCGCTCTTACTAAGGGCAGACTTGAAAAGGACACGGTAAACCTTTTCGATAAGATAGGATATGATGTTTCACAGCTTCGTGACAAGGGCAGACGGCTTATACTCGATATACCGGGAAGCAATATCGAGGTAGTCCTTGCAAAAGCCGCAGATGTACTGACTTATGTTGAACACGGTGTATGCGACTTAGGCGTTGTCGGCAAGGACACTATAGATGAGCATGGCGGAAGATTTTTTGAGGTATGCGATCTGGGATTCGGCCGCTGCAGATTTGCTCTTGCGGGCAAAGTCGGCAACAACTTCTATGAGGGCTGTGGTGTAAAGACTATTGCCACAAAGTATCCGAATATCACAAGAAGATTCTTCGAGTCAAAGGCTATGGACGTTGATATAGTAAAGATAGAAGGCTCGGTAGAGCTTGCTCCCTTGCTTGAATTGTCGGACGGCATTGTCGATATAGTCGAAACCGGTACAACTCTTAAGGAAAACGGACTTGAGGTATACGAATATGTTTCACCTATATCAGCCCGTGTTATAGTAAATCCGGTAAGTATGAAGCTCAAGAAGAACAGTATTGAAGATCTTATAGACAAGATGGAAAGCAACATATAAGAAAGGACGCTAAGTAAGATGATAAAGACTATCAAAGCAGACGGCAGTGAAAAAGAATTCCTCGCAGGTATGAAAAAACGCAGCAGTGAAGTAAACGCAGAGGTTGAAAAGACCGTAAGAGCAATTATAGACGATGTTGCCGCAAGAGGCGACGAGGCTGTAAAGGAATATACGGCAAGGTTCGACTGCCCCGATATGCAGTATTACAGAGTACCCGATGAAGTCATACAGGACGCACTCACAAATGCAGACCCCGACTTTGTGAACTCAATGCTTAACGCTCAGGAGAACATTACGGCATTCCACACCCGTCAGAAGCAGAACGGATATATGATGACAGACGAGAGCGGCTGTATCTTAGGTCAGCGTGTAAGAGGTCTTGACAGAGTAGGCTTATATGTTCCGGGCGGCACGGCGGCTTATCCTTCGTCTGTTCTTATGAACGCTATCCCTGCAAAGATTGCAGGCGTAGGCGAAATTATTATGGTAACTCCTCCTATGAAGGACGGTACGCCCAACAATGATATACTTGTAGCGGCGGCTCTGTGCGGCGTTGACAAGATATTCATGTGCGGCGGTGCTCAGGCTGTTGCGGCTCTGGCATTCGGCACAGAGGAGATACCCAAGGTATCAAAGATAGTAGGACCGGGAAATATCTTCGTAGCAACCGCAAAGAAGCTCCTTTACGGAACGGTTGATATTGATATGATAGCAGGTCCGAGCGAAATTCTTATAGTTGCGGACGATACCGCTAACCCGAAATATGCCGCCGCAGACCTTATGTCGCAGGCAGAGCACGACAAGCTGGCAAGCTCCGTGCTTATAACGACAAGTCAGCGTGTTGCCGATGAAACCGTAAAGGAAATCGAAAGACAGGTAGCAGACCTTTCAAGAAAGGATATTATCAATACATCTCTTGATAACTGCGGTGCGATAATCATATGTGACGATATGGACAAGGCTTGCAAGATAGCAAACGAAATTGCTCCCGAACACCTTGAGGTGCTTGCCGCAAATCCTCTCGAATATATAGGAAAGCTGACAAACTGCGGTTCGCTGTTCCTCGGAGAATATGCTCCGGAGCCTCTCGGCGACTATTACGCAGGACCTAACCACGTTCTTCCCACAAGCGGTACGGCAAGATTCTTCTCACCGCTTTCAGTGGACAGCTTTATCAAGAAGTCAAGCTATATCTACTATACAAGAGATAAGCTGTATGGCGCTAAAGAGGATATTGTAAGAATAGCAAATCGTGAAAGACTTACAGCACACGCAAATGCTATCACGGTAAGATTCGAGGACTGACAGATGAACTATACAACATGGGAACAGCGTGTCCGCAAGGTCGAGCCGTATACACCCGGCGAACAGCCTAAGACGGACAATGTAATAAAGCTGAACACTAACGAAAACCCTTTTCCGCCGTCGCCTATGGTGGAAAAGGTAATTAAGGAATATAACGAGGACGCACTGAGATTATACCCCGATACAAGAGCGGGACTGCTCGTTGACGCACTGGCTAAGCGTTACGGCGTTGACAGCGATCAGGTGTTTGTGGGGGTAGGCTCTGACGATGTAATATCGCAGACGTTCCTTACATTCTTCAATTCCGACAAGGAAATTCTTTTCCCCGATATTACTTATTCGTTCTATGACGTATGGGCGGATCTTTACAGAATACCGTACCGTACAGTGCCTTTAAAGGACGATTTTACAATCAATCCAGATGACTACAAGTGCGACAACGGCGGTATAATTATCCCCAACCCCAACGCACCGACAGGCGTACTTGAAAGCCTTGATACGATAGAGGAGATACTGAAAGCAAATTCCACATCGGTAGTTGTAATAGACGAGGCGTATATAGACTTCGGCGGAACAAGCTGTCTGCCGCTTATAGACAAGTACGAAAATCTGCTCGTAGTACAGACATTCTCAAAGTCACGCTCTATGGCGGGTATGAGAATAGGCTTTGCCATCGGCAGTAAGAAGCTGATAAAGTATCTCAGCGATGTCAAGTTCTCGGTAAACAGCTACACGATGAATCCGCTGTCTATTATAGGCGGTGCGGCGGCTGTAGAGGACGAGGAGTATTTCCAAAAGACAACGCAGGAAATTATAAATACAAGAGAATACAGCAAGAAAAGGCTTACGGAGCTTGGCTTTACATTCCCGGATTCGATGAGTAACTTTATCTTTGCTTCTCATAAGAAGGTACCTGCAAAGGAAATCTTCACAAAGCTCAAAGAGCAGGGAATATATGTACGCTACTGGGATAAGCCCAGAATCAACAATCACCTCAGAATATCTATCGGCACTAAGGAAAATATGGACAAGGTGTTTGAAAAGCTTGCCGAAATAGTCGGCTGAATACCGAAAGGATAAGAATATGAGCGTTATCGAAAGAAAGACAAAGGAAACCGATATAAAGGCGGAGCTTAACGTTTACGGCAGTTCAAAAGCCGAGATAGACAGCGGTATAGGCTTTTTTGACCATATGCTGACGGCACTTACCGTTCACGGCGGATTTGATTTAAAACTCAAGTGTGACGGAGATTTATACGTTGACGGACACCACACGGTTGAGGACTGCGGAATAGTGCTTGGCAAGGCGCTGGCTGAGGCACTCGGCGACAAGAGCGGTATCGTGCGTTTCGGAAGCGCATACGTTCCTATGGACGAGGCACTTTCATTCTGTGCGGTCGATATAAGCGGCAGACCCTATCTGGTGTTTGACGCAGAATTTACCGATGACAGAACGGGTACGTTCGATAACTGCCTTACGGAAGAATTTTTCCGTGCGTTTGCTTTCAATGCGGGAATTACGCTTCACGTTAAAAATGTTTACGGCAGGAACGACCACCACAAGATAGAGTCGATGTTCAAGGCGGTGGCTTATGCACTTAAAACAGCCGTAAGGAAAAATTCGGACGGCTCTGTAGTTTCCACGAAAGGAACATTATAATGATAACGATAATCGACTATGGCGCAGGAAATCTGTTCAGCGTGCAGAACGCACTGAATTTTCTCGGTGTGGAAAATAATATATCAAGTAAGGTCGAGGATATTATTTCTGCGGATAAGCTGATACTGCCCGGTGTGGGAGCGTTTCCCGATGCTATGAAGATGCTTGACGAGGCAGGGCTTACCGAAGTGATAAAAGAGCAGGCAAAGAAAAAAGCGCTTATGGGTATCTGCCTTGGAATGCAGATGCTGTTTGACAAGAGCTATGAGTTCGGTGAAACCGAGGGGCTTGGGCTTATACCGGGTACGGTGGAGCTTATGCACCCTGCAAATGACCTTGTAATACCGCACATCGGCTGGAACTCGCTTGAAAAGAACGAGCCGTGCAAGCTGCTCGAAAGCGTAAACGATGGCGATTATGTATATTTTGTACACTCTTATGCGGCTGTGACCGACAGCAAGAATGTTGCGGCATACTGCGACTACGGTATGAAAGTGCCTGCGCTTGTTATGAGCGGCAATGTGTACGGCTGTCAGTTCCACCCGGAAAAGAGCGGTAAGACGGGACTGGGAATACTTAAAACTTTTGCGTCGCTTTAAGCGGCAAGTGAGAAAGGAGCTACTTATGGATAAGCTGATATGTTCATGCGGAGGCAAGCTGAAGCAGGGATTTTTCTCGGGTGGATTACTTCCGCTGCAGGCTCAGGTGTCGGTCGAATTTGAGGGCTACGGAGTAGCTGTAAGTCCGGTCACGGCTTATGTCTGCACAAAGTGCGGAAAGGTTGAGCTGTACGCAGATAAAACTGTTGTCTGCGACCCCGCAGAGCAAGGAAAGGAAAACGAAGGCGAATGATAATTCTACCTGCAATTGATATAAAGGACGGCAACTGTGTGCGTCTTGTAAAAGGTGATTACGGCACTGCACACAAGGTAGCGGAAAGCTATATGGATACAGCGAGAAACTTTGAACAGGCAGGCTCACAGTGGATACATATGGTTGACCTTGACGGAGCAAAGGATGCAAGCACCGCAAATAAGGAGATATTCCTTGATGTAGCGAAAAATACAAGGCTTAAAGTAGAGGTCGGCGGAGGCATAAGAAACCTTGATACCGTTGAAATGTACCTTTCGGGCGGTGTGTCAAGAGTTATAATCGGCTCTGCGGCTGTCAAGAATCCTCAGCTTGTAAAGGACGCTGTAAAGGAATACGGCGACAGGATAGCGGTAGGAATAGACGCTAAGAACGGTTATGTTGCGACTGAGGGCTGGCTTGAAACCTCGGACGTTTACTTCACCGAGCTTGCAAAGCGTATGTCGGACGAGGGTGTAAAATACATTATCTTTACCGATATTTCAAAGGACGGAACGCTTTCCGGCGTGAATGCCGTTCAGCTTGACGAGATAAATAAGGCTTGCAGTGCGAATATCATAGCAAGCGGCGGCGTGCATACGATAGATGACATTATCACCTGCCGCAAGCTCGGACTTTACGGTACGATATGCGGAAAGTCGCTGTATCAGGGAACGCTTGATTTAAAGCAGGCGCTTTATGAGGCAACAAATGACTAACCGTGTTGTCGGTATTATAGGCTCGGCGGTATGCGGAGTGTCAGTGCTGTGCTTTGCGGTCAGTATGATAGTAGGGATATTTGTAAACACTTTGTTTTTATCGTGTTTTGCAAGTATGTTTATAGCACTGGGATTTATGCTTTTTATGTGCGCTGTTTCAGGGTCAAACAAAGATAATGAAAAGCGTGCTTGCGGTAATGTAAGTCTTGTATGTGCGGCGATATATGTTACGCTGATATTTTTGGTTTACTTTGCCGAGTGCACAACTGTAAATCTTTCGCCACAGCTTGACGAAAAGATATTATCAATCATCGATTACGGTCATACGGGAAGCCTTTTCTTCAATTACGATCTGCTCGGATACGGCTTTATGGCATTGTCAACATTCTTCGCCGGCTTTCTTGTTAATAAAACAGAAAAGCACGGTAAAACACTCTCGCTTATGCTGAAAATACATGGGATATTTTTCTTGTCATGTTTTTTAGTGCCGATGTTTCCGCTGTTTAACGGCGGTGACGGCGATACGCTGACAGGCACGGTTCTGCTTTTGGTATGGTGTGCATACTTTTTACCCGTTTGCTGTCTTGGTTTCGGGTATTTCCGCAATAAAAAGAGCTGAAAAAGAAAGGAATATATATGCTCGCAAAAAGAATTATACCCTGCCTTGACGTTCGTGACGGCAAGGTGGTAAAGGGAATCAACTTTGTAGGAATAAAGGAAGTCGGCGACCCTGTTGAATGTGCCGAGGAGTACAATGCACAGGGTGCAGATGAGATATGCTTTCTTGACATAACTGCGACCCACGAGGGCAGAGGCACTATGGTTGACGTGGTGCGCCGCACGGCACAGCGTGTATTCGTTCCGCTGACGGTCGGCGGAGGAATTTCAAGCGTTGATGATTTCAGAGAGTTGCTCAGAAGCGGTGCGGACAAGGTATCGGTGAACTCTGCGGCTGTGAGAAATCCTCAGCTTATCCACGATGCCGCCGAGATATTCGGCAGTCAGTGCGTGGTAGTGGCAATTGACGCAAAGAAAAAGGGCGACAGCTGGACGGTAGTTGTAAACGGCGGCAGGATAGATATGAACATAGACGCTATCGAGTGGGCAAAGAAAGCCGAAGAACTCGGTGCAGGCGAAATACTGCTCACGTCTATGGATACAGACGGTATGAAAACAGGCTTTGATATAGAACTTCTGAATGCTGTATGCGATGTGGTAAAGATACCTGTTATCGCAAGCGGCGGCTGCGGTACGCTTGAGCATTTCTCGGAGGTGTTCCAAAAGACAAAAGCATCTGCGGCACTGGCGGCATCGCTGTTCCATTATAAAGAACTTACGGTATCGCAGGTAAAGGAGCATCTTGAAGAAAACAATATACCTGTCCGCCGTGTAGATTAAAAGCAATTCAGGGAGGCTTATAACCTCCCGTTTTTCCTGTTTACTATTGCTTTTTACCGCAAACGGTATTATAATAAGATTATTACTATCAAAGGAGAAATCAGATGGATCTTGATAAATATTTCAAGAAAGCTGAGCTTATACCTGCAATTGTCACCGACATTGACACGGGGGCAGTGCTTATGCTCGCATATATGAACAAGGAGAGCCTTAAGCTGACGCTTGAAACCGGCTATACGTGGTTCTGGAGCCGTTCAAGAAAAGAACTCTGGAACAAGGGCGCTACATCGGGCAATTTGCAGAAGGTAATCGACATTCACGCAGACTGCGACGATGATACACTGCTTGTGAGAGTAAAACCTGCAGGTCCTGCCTGCCACACAGGAAGCTATACCTGCTTCTTTAAAGAAATATACAAAAATGATGAGGTATGAAAATGACAGTTTATGAAGAAATTTTTGAAGTAATTAAGTCAAGAAAGGCACAGTATGACGCAGGAAACGCACCTGAAAAGTCATACACCTGCTATCTTTTTGACAAGGGCGTAGACAAGATATGCAAGAAGGTAGGTGAGGAAGCCGCAGAAACAATCATCGCCGCAAAGAACGCAGACAATGACGAACTAAAAAACGAAATAAACGATCTTTTATATCACGTTATGGTGCTTTGCGCTGACAGAGGACTTGAATGGTCTGAGGTCGAAGAAGTGCTCAGCGAGCGCAACGAAAAGATAGGCAATTTAAAGCAGTTTCATACAACTGACAAGTTATCATAAGGAGTGTTATTATGTTTTCATTAAAAAAGGCGGCAGCAGGAGTATTATCGTGTACAATGCTGCTTGGTTCACTTGTAATAAGCGGATGCAGTGACAGCAATACATCAGGAACACAATCCGCAGACAATACGAGCAACGGCTCGTCAACGGCTCATCAGGGAGAAATCAAGGATATAAGCTCGGTTGAGCTTGTAAAGGATATGAAGATAGGCTGGAGCCTTGGCAACACGCTTGACGCAGGAAACGAAAGCAATAGGGGACAGGATCCGGGAGCGATTGAAAAATCGTGGGGCAACCCCGATACTACAAAGGAAATGATCGACGAGATCAAGAAAGCAGGCTTCAATGTTTTGCGTGTTCCCACAACGTGGGACTGGAGCACAGGCGAAGCTCCGGAGTATAAGATAAGCGACGAATGGTTTGCCCGTGTAAAAGAGATAGTTGATTACGGTATGGAAAACGATATGTATGTTATCCTCAACATACATCACGAAACATGGCACGACCCGCTTGAAAAAAACTATGAAGCAGCCAGCGACAGACTCAAAAAGGTATGGACGCAAATCGGCAATTACTTCAAGGATTATGACGAGCATCTGATTTTTGAAGGGCTGAACGAGCCAAGAGTAAGAAACAGCGATGAGGAATGGAACGGCGGCAGTGATGCGACAAGAGAGGTTGTAAACAAGCTGGATGCTGATTTTGTATCTACAATAAGAAGCCTTGACGGTAACAACAAGCTCCGTCATCTTATGATACCCGGATATGCGGCATCTTCATCCGAAGTTGCGCTGAAAGGTCTTAAAATCCCCGAAAACGACGATAAACTGATTGTTTCCGTACACGCATATATCCCGTACAACTTTGCACTCTCGGACAGTAAGAAGTCGAACAAGTGGGTAGCCTGCAAGGAAGGATTTACAAACGATATTGATAATCTTGCCAATATGCTGAAAACTCTGTTTACAGACAAAGGTCAGGCTGTCATTATAGGCGAGTTCGGTGCCAGAAGCAAGGATAATGACAAATATCGTGCAGAGTGGGCTAAGTATTATGTTACAAAGATGAAAACGGTAGGTGTTCCGTGCGTATGGTGGGACAACGGTGCGTTTATAGGAAGCGGCGAGCTGTTCGGGCTGTTAGACAGGCGCAATCTTGAATGGAGATACCCGCTTGTAAAGGACGCTCTTATTTCCGCATCAAACGGTGAATATACGGTAGACGGTCTTAAATCCGATACAGCTATCCTTGATGAACTGAAAAAGGACATTGCTCAGTCGAAAAACAGCAGTGCCGAATAAATACGTTAAAAAGGCAGTGATTTTATCATTGCCTTTTTGAAAGGGACAAATATGCGGATAATAACAGTTGACCTGCACCGGATGACAAAGGACGAGGCACGAAACAAGCTGGTCATGACAATAAGAAATGCGCCGCAGGGCAGTGTGGAGCTTCGTGTGACGCACGGGTGCAATAACGGAAATGTACTTCAGCAGATGGTGCGCAGGGAGTTTAAATCGCCGAGAATAGACTATATACAGCCTGTGCTTGCAAATGACGGACAGACGCTTATTTTTCTGAAATAGCTAAGATGGTGGAGGGATTATATTATGAATGAAAAGTTGGAAGAATATATTGCAAAAAGCAAAGCAGATGAACAAGAGAGCAGAAATCAGTTACTTATAAGCGAGGGCTTGTATTATGATGTTCGTTTGCCTGAAAACGAGCATCCTACCGAGGGTTCCGTTTACGGAATTGACCCGAAAGACAATGAATATCATTATTTTACAAGGCACGCAGAGGAGCTTACCGAAGAAGAATATGAAGAATTTTTAAAGGCGTACAAGAATAATGTCAAAAACAAACAGTATACGTCAATCTCCGGTGGGATGCCGGGAATTTCAATATGTTTTTATGTGTTGGGATTTATAGTGATTTTAGCCGGAATATTTGTAGGGGCGCAACTTGGGAATACCGGAATGCGTGAATTCAATTGGGCTTCTGCAATTATTTGCTGGGGCGCTTTTCTGACAGGCTCGTTGTTCCTGTTCGGATTCGGAAAAATCATAGCACTTCTTAACGATATTAAAAATAAGTAAATACCGACAACAGCAACATAATTATTTTTGTTTGTGTAATATCTCTGAAAGTTTTATAAAAACTCTTGATTTTTTGTTAAAATAGTAGTATAATTGCTTACTGCAATAAGCAAAAACATAAATTTCAGGAGGATAAGAATATGGATCGTTTAAAAGAAAAAGTAGCTGTAATCACAGGTGCAAACTCCGGTGTCGGCGAGGCAACAGCGCTTGCATTTGCAAAAGAGGGTGCAACGGTAGTTATATCTGCACGTCGTATTGAACCTCTTAATGCGGTTGCCGACAAGATAAAGGCTGAGGGCGGCACAGTTCTTGCAGTTCCCACTGACATTTCCGACAAGGCGGCTTGTGAAAACCTTATGGATAAGGCTGTAGAAGCGTTCGGCAAGATTGATATTCTTGTAAATAACGCAGGCGTTCTTGAGAGCGGACTGAAGCCTATCGACCGTTTCAATGACGATGATCTTGACAGAATCATAAATACAAATGAAAAGGGCACTATGTATTGTATGCGTGCCGCTCTGAAATACATGAAGGAATGGGCATCTATCGTAAACGTTGCGTCAGTTGCGGGTGTAATGGGCTGCGGCGGTGCGGCTTATGTTGCGTCAAAGGCGGCTATTGTCGGCATCACAAAGCACACAGCAATGCGCTATGCAGACAAGCATATCCGTTGTAATGCTATTTGCCCGGGAAATATTCTCACACCTATGACAGCAAACGCTTCAAATGACCTTGACGTTGATATGATCACTGCAATGTCAAAGCACAATGATTTAAGAGTTGGCTCATGCACGGCAGAGCAGGTTGCAGGCATTATCCTGTTTATGGCTTCTGACGAGGCAAAGCCTATCAACGGTCAGATACTGGTAAGTGACTTCGGTTCTACACTTTAATTTTACCTATATAATAACAACAAAAGCGTGTGTGGCTTGCCACACACGCTTTTTGCGTCAATGATTCATTTTTTCAGCTTTCTTTTCAAGTGCTTTTATATCAAGTCCGTATTTCTCTAATATCGTTGAAGCGTAGCTGTTTGCTCCCGGCAGACCTTTCTTTATTTTATATCTGCGTTCGCCTGTGGCTTCGTCAACGGTTACTGTTATGCTTTCGGCTCTTGTGTTTAGCTTAGGGTCGGAATTAAGCTCAAGCGCCGCCTTTGCAAGCGGGGTGAGGTGGGTCGCAAATATGCCCCTTACACCGATAATGCAGAAAATACGCATAAGCTGAGCGGCTATGTCGGTACATTCCTGCGGCGTGGTGCTTTGTATCGATTCGTTCATTAAAAGCAGGCTGTGATTTGTTATACAGTCGCTTATCGCCTTGAATTCCTTTACCTCGGTAGTGAAACGGCTTGCGTCTATACCTACCTGTTCTTCCTTGGGGAAATGTGTGTATACACAGTCTACAAGCGATATTTCACAGCTGCTTGCAGGAACATATAGTCCTGCCTGAGCCATTACCTGACATATTCCGACCGCACGGACAAATGTGGTCTTACCGCCGTTGTTCGCTCCTGTAAGCAGATAGAAGCCTGCGTTTTCGTCAAATGTTATATCGTTTGTTACGACCTGCTTTTGCGGCTTGTTGGATAAATTCCAGACGTTAGCCTCCTTGAAATATATCGGGTCGAAAAGGCCTTTTATATCCGCTTTCCTCTGGCTTTTTGGGAGAAGCGTCGGACGGCACATTTCAAGACCCTTTGAGCGTACATTTTCAATCATCATGACCGCACCGCTGTAAAAGTCAAGCTGATACTCTATGGCGTACATATCCTCAAAGCCTATCGCACGGTATTCATTAAGTATATCGTCAATCGAATTAACGTATTTCTTTGTTACCTTATCAAGCTCGGCAAACAATGCTCTGTCAAGATTGTTCACTATCTCCTCACGCTTTGCCGATTGCGGATCGTCAAAACGCTCGTGCAGGTCACGCATAACTTTATGATCGTTGCTTTTTGAGCCGAAGCTTAAAATTCTGTCTATCACAGTTCCGCTATCCTCGTACATCTTATCGGAAAAGCCGACAAGACCCATTGAGATCGGAACGAGGTTTTCATCAAAGTTTATGCCGATAGTTGCACTGCGGATCTTGCCGGTCATAGCACTTCGCAGTTCCTCCGACTCGGCTTTCAGCTTCTTATAATGCTTGCTGTTGTAATGACCCTCAAAGAAATCAAACAGCTTTTTAAGACCGGCGGATCTGATGCCCGATGATTTTTCTTCATACAGTTTATGCAGTATCTCCATACATTCGCAATATGATTCAAAGGCGGTAAGGGCAGTGTCAAGCACAGTAAAGCTGTCTGGTGTTGTCAGCTTATATATATTTGTCCTGTCGTTTACGAGCATTTTGTCAACGACCTTACGCAAAGTGGTTGTAAGTGCGGAATCCGCAAGCAGATCGTCTATTATATCGAGCCTGTATTCTGCAACCGAAATATCGTCGCACAACTCACCGAGTATCGCTGTCATCTTATACTGATTGTGCGGGGTCAGCTGTTCCGACAGCTGCGCTAACATTAAATCTTTCTCAAATTCGGTCGGCAGCTGTTCTATCTGCGCCTTTCGCTTAAGGCAGGCTCTGCGCTGTTCCTCACTCGGATAAAGCAGATCGATTATTGGCGGTTTTACATTTGAATTATCGTATGCCATATCTACTCCTTAAAGAATCCTGTTTTTGTTTATAACTACGCTGAATTTGACACCAAGCGCTTCTGCGGCTTTTCGGCACAGAGCCATTCGTGTCAGAAAAATTTCGAAATATTCCATCACCGAGCTTATCGAAAGGTCGATAGTAAGGTCAAGTATAAGATTTTTCTTGTCTTTTGAAAAATATACTTCAGACTTTTCAACGGCATAATTTACTCTGTCGTGAATATCGGATAACGCTTCTCCGTGACTTTGTTTTTCCTGCTCGGCAGGACGTACTCTTGAACGTCTTACATCGGACTTGTCCGCTATTATAAGCGCCGCCGCTACCGCATTGACGGGGCTTGCCGTGCTTTCATCGTGATTTCCGATAGCGGAGATTATAAGTGCGATTTCACTTGCAGGCATTCCGAGCTTGTCGAGCAGTCGAAATGCCATTATCGCACCGCTGTGTGCGTGGTCGTTGCGGTTTACAACATTGCCTATATCGTGCATATACGCCGCTATCTGTGCCAGCTCACAATCTCTTTCGGGGTAGCCGAGAGTGCTTAGTATCATATATGCTGTGTCTGCCGCACGCTCAACGTGGGCGAGCGAATGCTCGGTATATCCGATACTGCTCAGTGCATCGTCCGCACTGCTTATATATGTCCTTATGTCCTTGTTGCGCCTTATATATTCGTATGTAATATTGCTCATAGTTCTTTTCCTTTCGTCATATGATTATTGTATCACAGCGAAAGGGGATATGCAAGAAAAAGATAAAAATAATGAGGCTGTTGCGAAAACGCAACAGCCTCAGCTTGTAGAAAAAGTATGTTTTTTCAAAAAAAGTGCTTGTTCTCTATCCCTATAAGAACGCTTTGTGGGCTTTGCGTCCTGCAAAGCCTTTGGGCGTTCTATCTCGGCATCCTTGCCGAATCCCCAAACCCCTTCCCCCTGGGAAGGGGCTATATTACTGGGGCTACCGCCCCTAGACCCTGTTGGGGGCTACGCCCCTCAACCCCATTTTTTGATAACGATAGAGATTTTTCCACAGTCTGAAATATCTATAGTATATTATCCTACATTTCGGAGAAAAAAGCAAGTGTTTAACGCAAAAATGCACCGCCCTTATAAAAAGGACGGTGCAAAACATTCAAGGAAGAACCAATGTTAAATTCCGGATTACCGTTAATCGTTATCCTGCAGAGCCTCGTAAGCCTCTTCGCCTGTACGAACCTTGATTACGTTTTCAACGTCGTATACGAAAATCTTACCGTCGCCTATCTTACCGGTATAGAGTGCGTTCTTGGCAACCTCTACGACCTTTTCAACAGGAACCTTGCAAACTACGATCTCGACCTTCATCTTGGGAAGAAGTCTTGCGTCTACGGGAACACCACGATAGAACTCAGTTGAACCCTTCTGCATACCGCAGCCCATTACATGAGATACTGTCATACCGGTGATGCCGATAGATGAAAGTGCGTGCTTGAGAACTTCGAACTTCTCCTGGTTTGCGATAATGTCTACCTTTGTCATCTTTACATCGCTGTCGCTGATAGGAGCTCTTGCCTTTGAAACGTGCTGTACGGGTACAGAGGTTTCAACAGTAGCAGCCGTAGTAACAACTGCTGTATCTTCTGCGGAAGAACCGCTGTATACGCTGTCGCCTGCGATAACGAAATCTGCGTAGGAGCTGGGCAGACCGTGTTCTGTTGTATCAAGACCCTTGAGCTCTTCTTCTCTTGAAGCTCTGAGGCCGATCGTGTGCTTTAAGATATAGAATGTCAGGAACATCGTTACTGCTGTGAATGCACAAACCGAAACAACACCGAGTAACTGGATACCAAGCTGTTTGAATCCGCCGCCGTAGAACAGACCCGTGATGCCGTTCTGACCTTTACCTGTTGCGAATAAGCCTACTGCGATAGAGCCCCATAGACCGTTGAAGAAGTGTACTGCTACTGCGCCGACAGGGTCATCAACTTTGAGCTTGTAGTCGAGCAGCCAAACACCGAAGCAAACCAGTAAGCCTGAAACAATACCGATTATTGTTGCGCCGAGTGCGTCTGTATCTGCACAGGGAGCCGTGATAGCTACAAGTCCTGCGAGCGATGCGTTAAGGCACATCGAAACATCGGGCTTGCCGTTTTTAAGCCAAGTGAAAATCATCGTTACTACCGTTGCAACTGCGGGAGCAATTGTTGTGGTAAGGAATATATCTGCGAGGTAATCTACGTTGGAAGCTGCGGCACCGTTGAATCCGTACCAACCGAACCAGAGGATGAATACGCCGAGTGCGCCGAGAGGGATAGAGTGGCCTAAGATAGCTCTGGGCTTACCGTCCTTGCTGAACTTGCCGATACGGGGTCCGACCATTGCGGCACCGATAAGAGCCGTAAGACCGCCGACCATATGTATTGCCGTTGAGCCTGCAAAGTCAACGAAGCCGAGCTGTGCGAGCCAGCCGCCGCCCCAGATCCAGTGAGCCTCGATAGGATAAACGACAAGGCTGATAACGAATGAGTAGATGCAGTAGCTGATGAACTTTGTACGCTCTGCCATAGCACCTGAAACTATCGTTGCTGCGGTAGCGCAGAATACTAAGTTGAATACGAACTCTGCACATCTGTTGAAGTCTGAAAGCTGAGTAAGAACGTCAAGATTCGGAACACCGATAAGTCCGAAGAATGTATCTTCGCCAAGCATCAGACCGAAGCCGAGAAGCACGAATGCAATCGTACCGAGGCAGAAGTCCATTAAGTTTTTCATTATAATGTTGCCGGCATTCTTTGCTCTGGTGAAACCTGTTTCAACCATTGCGAAACCGCACTGCATAAAGAATACCAATGCGGCACCGATAAGGTACCATATACCGTTGCCGTCGCCGACGTTGAACATCGTGGCGTTAACGGTTTCCTGAATTTTGTCTGCCGACTCGGCAGCAAGAGTTAGCGTGGATAAGAAATCCATTGATAACCGCCCCTTTCAATAGGTAATTTTCTGACTGCGGCTGTGCCGCTTTTTTCTTGAAACGGGTCTGAAAAAATTCTATCTGCACCCCTCTGCGCCTTTGCAGATACTGCAGAACTTTTGCAATCCCGCTTAAAACAAAAGGAGCCGCACGAACTTTTTGTGTTCGTGTAGCTCCGTTGCTTACAAGTATTATTATACTGACGGCGGGATGATTTGTCAACGCTTTTTTGCAAGTTTTTTATTTGTTTCTTGCATTTTGTGAAATCTGCATAATATCTTGATGAATTTTTCATAAAGCGGTTATGCAGTTGTGCCAACAGTATGTCGAAAATCGGATTGCGGATATGACTGATTTTCGGGTTTTTCACTTCTTTTTTATCGGAATCGGGACGTTTTTTGCCAATTATGACGTATGAATGTAAATATCCGTCATACTGCAAATTTCAGTAGTTTTAATTCATTTTTCGGTGTTTATCCTGAATAACGGGTGGATTTTTGCAACAGGAGTTTAAATTTCTCGCAATATTTATGTAAAAACTACTGCCTGTACGGGTTCTGAAATCAAAAAAAGCGACAGGTAAAGCCATGTACGGCAATTCAAGGGCGGAGCCACCGTAACATCTGTCGCTTTTTTAGTATTATATGCGTAACTTTTGGAGGGGTGAATTGCCTATCCCAAACAGCACGGAATATGCCATTGAAACGCTTTATACAGGGGAAATCCGACTCAGCAGTATTTTTATTGTAAGCGCAGCAAAATATGACTGTTTCAAAGCTACCGATAGTTCTGTTTGTCGGATAGCACTTCTCGGGTTCGCTATTCGAGTGAATGTACCTGTCAATATTGACGAGGGAAAGAACCAAAGAGACTAGGTACAAGTCTGAGCCTCGCTTACGCAAGGCTCGTGCACTCCGCTAAAGCTCCGCTGGACT
>OMCA01000197.1_pt1 | contig 38657 bp, 71 predicted proteins | sample 1673621 | NCBI WGS metagenome assembly OMCA01 (sample SAMEA103958117, study PRJEB25191) | human gut metagenome | biome: human-associated habitat [ENVO:00009003]; feature: intestine environment [ENVO:2100002]; material: feces | place: Germany | collected 2013/2015
TTTTGGAAATTTTATAAATTATCTTGAATCAATAGATTATAATTTTCCTTTAGGAGAAAATATGATTATAGATTCTGTATGTGGGATACAAAACATATCAGATGTAAATGCATTAAAAAATATAGGTATTTCACAAAAAAGATAAATCATATATTAAGAAAAATAAATCCTAAAATTTATAAATAATGGAACACTCGTTTTGTATTGAAATAGCCAGTATTTTGGGTATAGAAGAAGCTATACTGATTAATAATTTTTTCTACTGGATTAAGAAGAATGAAGCAAACGATAAACATTTTCATTATGGTAGATATTGGACATATAATACCACTAAAGCTCTTGCTGAATTATTCCCATATATGAATGAAAAAAAAATATCAAGACTTATTAATAATCTCGTAGAAAAAGGAATATTTATAAAAGATAATTTTAATAGTAGTGCTTATGACAGAACATGTTGGTATGCTTTTTCTGATGAAGGTATTTCAATGATTAAAAAATGGGGAATGCATTTCTCAAAAATGGGAAATGGATTTCCCGAATATGTCCAACCTATACCAGATAGTAATACAGATAATAAACAAGAAAGAGAAGATACTAACGTATCTAAGAAAGAAAAAAAGACTGGTAAATTTGATGTTAGATCAGATTTATCCTACGTTGATAAAGAGTTTGAAGACATATGGATGGAGTGGTTGGAGTACAAGGATGAAATCAAGAAGCAATATAAAACTCAAAAAGGAGCTTCAAGGCAATACACAACGTTAGTCAACCTGTCTGATAACAATCCGGTTCTTGCTTATGCTATCGTACAACGTTCTATTGAGCATTCATGGGATGGAGTATTTGAACTTAGTGATAAACAGAAAGAATTGTATTTATCGGATAATTCTCCTTATGCTAAAAATCCTAAGAATACAAAATCAAATATTCCCCAAGATGGAGATGTAAACGAAAAAGGAGAAGTTTGGAGTCAAGAACAACAAAAATGGCTAAAATGATATGGACATTATAGAAGTTAGAAGGACATTGGAGATATTCAAACCGGAAGGTGAATTGGTTGAAATACGTGCTATAGGTACTAAAAAGAAAGGTGATATATGGTCTGGATATTTCACTAACCATGAAAAAATAATTGAAGCTATCAAAAAGTTTGATTCCGGATATAACCTATATTTCATCTTCAATAAAATCAAGATGCTATGTTATTCAATGCAGCAGAAAGACCAGATGATGTATGGAGTGGATAGTACTAACGATAAGCATATTGATTCTCGTGAATGGATATTGATTGATTTTGACCCTGAAAGAGATGGTGCTAAAATCAGTTCTACGAATGAAGAAAAGCAATATGCAAGGATAGTAGCGAATAAAGTGAGGAACTATCTGAGAGATATGGGATTCAATTATCCGGTCGTGTGTGATTCAGGAAATGGATTTCACCTACTTTACAAAATTGACAGTTGGGCTTGTACTGATGAAAACAATGAGCTAGTTTCCAATTTTTTAAATTCTCTTTCAATGATGTTCAGCGATGAAAAAATTGGAATTGATGTAAAGGTTGGTAACAATTCTCGCATTACAAAGTTATATGGTTCAGTCGCTCAGAAGGGTTCTAACACTAAATCCAGACCTCACCGGATGAGTAAGATATTGGTTGTACCCTCAGAAATAAAGCCAACCGATAAAGCCTACTTTGTGAAAGTAGCTGAGAAATTGCCGAAAGTGGAAAAGCCAACTTATGAAAACCGATACGGTCAGGATAAGTTTGACATTGATAACTTTCTAAGCAAGCATGGGATACAGGTAGCAAGGGATATTACTGATTCAATGGGCATGAGAAAAATTATTCTTCAAGAATGTCCTTTCGATAGTAGCCATAAAGCACCAGATTCAGCTATATTTGTTAGTCGAGATGGGGCTATTGGATTTACATGTTTTCATTCTCACTGTAGCCAATATACATGGAAAGATGTTCGTTTGCACTATGAGCCGGATGCTTATAGCCGGAAAGAATACTCAGAATACGTTACCAAATCGCGAAAATTTAATTTTCAGCGTCCGGACAAGGAAATCTATACCCCGGTGGGAGAAGATTCAAAAAAAGGCAATAAGTGGATGAATATGGCGGATATAAAATACGTCGATGTTTCTCAGCTTCCGAAAATACCTACCGGATTCAGGATATTGGATAAATCCATCACCGGATTACTGTTGGGTGAAGTATCGCTGATTTCAGGAAGTAACTCTTCGGGAAAGTCCTCTTGGTTGAACCAGCTTTCGTTGAATGCCATCAATACCGGATACAAGGTGGCTTTGTGGTCAGGAGAGCTAGTCGGGTATCGTTTGAAAGGCTGGATAAACCAGATTGCTGCCGGACGAAGCTATGTGCAAAAGGTGGACGGATACGACACGTTGTATTATGCTCCGAAGAACATATCTGACCGGATAGACAATTGGACAAAAGGGAAATTGTTCCTTTACAACAATCAGTATGGTTCTCGTTGGGAACAGTTGATGGCTGATATTACTGAAATCATTGAAAAAGAGGGAGTAAGCCTTGTTATTATAGATAACCTGATGGCTATGTCTCTGGAAGGATTTGACGGAGACAATAACAGCAAGCAAAGGCAGTTTATCTTACAGGTATGCGACCTTGCTAAGAAGAAGAACGTCCATATCATTGTGGTGGCTCATCCTCGTAAACAAACAGATTTTCTTCGCAAAGAGTCCATATCCGGCTCAGCCGATTTAACCAATGCGGTAGACAATTGTTTCATCATTCACCGTGTTAATAAGGACTTTGAGACCAGAGGTATTGAGTTCTTTGGTTCACCTAGAATATCGGAGATGATGCAATACGGTAACGTGGTAGAAATTTGCAAGAACCGTTCTCTAGGAGTAGTAGACACACTTTGTGGGATGTACTATGAGATTGAAACCAGACGTTTCAAGAATGACATTGCAGAGCACATAGTGTATGGATGGCAGGAAGAGCCGAAACCAGAACCAGCTTTCCAACCAAATGATTATGAATACAGTACATACGACTTCAATGTCCGGCAAGAGAGTGACTTACCTTTTGACGGAGAAGACAACGGATGTCCTTTTTAAAAATAAAAAACATGGAAGAAAAGATTTATGAATTTGACCCACAGGTATATCCAATGAAGCTATGGGTTATGAAAAAGCCAGATTTTGAAACAGTACAGAAAACATTTTACTCAATGGAAGAAGAAGATGAATTGTACGAGTTTGAATCTAAACAGTTGGATTTAGGTTCTCACACAACTATGAGAGTTTTTCCGGTAGTTAAAAAAGAGACAAATCAGTGGGGCATATTAGCTGTTTTTGGAAATCCAAAGTATTTTAAGCCAAGCATTTTAGCACATGAAGCATCTCATGTTTGCGATTGGCTTTTTGAACTGATTGGAATTAATCGTGGGAAGTTTGATGATGGTGAACCTGCGGCTTATTTCATCCAATGGGTATTTGAACAATTGTATAACGTAAAGAAAGGGAAAGTATGAAACAGACATTAGAACAAGCGGCTATAGAAGCCTCAGAAGATTGTTATGAAATGCCTTATGATGAAAATTTCATCAACATGAAGTTAATAAAAGATGCTTTTGAATTGGGTGCTGAATGGGCTAAAAAGTCTTTATTTACAAGTGTTGACGAAGAATTACCGCCATGTTCGGATGAAGATTTATTCCTATTAGGTATTGATTTTCGTGGTGTTAAGAATATACCGGATGTAGGATATATGCACTCTTCAAAGGATGGCAAACCTCGAAAAGACTTGTTTGTATGTGGCGAACTTGTTGAAGTAACCCATTGGATGAAAGTACCATCTTTCGAGGATATCCTCGAAGCCAACAGAGATGTTTTAGAACGAATGAAAGAGAAAGGGGACTAAAGTATGCAAAAAATTATGTTTAACGAAAAATTCGGCTTAGAGACAGCCGTATTGAATGGTACAAAGACCATGACCAGAAGACAGTTTTACATTCCTGAGAAACTGCAATATCTCTACATGCCGGACGATACAATACGAGTTTATGAAACACCACATGCCGGAGATTTAATTCAGTGGTGTGATTCAAACGAGAATGTTCGTATGACTTTTTTCCCGAAATATGAAATTGGAGAAGTGGTTGCCATTGCGCAAAGCTATGAAACTATATACCATAGATATGCTTACTACTTCGAGATAGAACTTGAAACAATTATGAAGAATAGTAAAGGTTGGAGCAACAAAATGTTTGTAAAGGCAGCCCTAATGCCACATCACATCCGCATTACCAACGTAAAAGCGGAACGGTTGCAGGACATATCAGAAGAGGATTGTTTGAAAGAAGGAATTGTGGATTATGGATTGGAATACGACGATTATGGAGACCCGCAATATGGGTATAAAGGTTCTCAAATGTTCATCAATCCTATTGATGCTTTCCGTTCACTGATTGATAAAGTTTCCGGCAAAGGAACATTTTCATATAACCCGCATGTGTGGGTATATGAGTTTGAATTAATAGATTAACATTAAACAAATTAGTAATAATGGAAAAGACATATAATGCCCAGCAAGCTATAATTGCTCAAAGAGAATACTTGAAAAAATAAATTAGGAATGAGCCTTGGGCGGCTTTGTAAAACCCTTTTATATTATGCAAGAAATAGATTTAAAAGTAACAGTTATCTTGCTCATTGTTTTATTGATATCCTTCAATCAATGTTCGCAAAACGGAAAAGATAAACGATATAGAAATAGAAATCAGTAATTTAAAATACAAGTAATTATGGAAACAGTAGAAGAAAAAGTAATCAAAATTATCCAAGGAAAACTACCACAAAGTCGTAAAAACATATCTTTGGAAGACCGGATATACGACGATATAGACATTGACTCACTGGATTGCGTCGAAATCTGTATGGAAATCGAAGCGGAGTATGGAATAAAGGACTTTACCATTGATGGAGGACTGTTTAACCCGTCCGTCCAAGAGATTGTAAACCAGATAAAGAATTATAAAGAAAAGAAACCTTCCGGTATAGAAATAATTGCAGAAGAGAGACGCAGGCAAATAGAAGATGGATATTGCAGCGAGTATGAAAATCAGCAAGAAGTGGAATCTATGTTACCCTATTATGCTTGCTGCCTTGCATTGACAGAGGATTACAGGATAATAAAAGCAGAAAACACCAGAGGACATCTGGAAGTCCCTAAGATTAGCCTGCATCAGACTGTAAAAAGAAGAATTCAAGACCTTGCCAAAGCCGGAGCAATCATCGCTGCGGAAATCGACAGGATAAACAAATTGGAGGAAGAGTAACAAACGAGCCGGGAGAGACAAACTTCCGGCTTTTTTTGTCGCATATCACGACGTACCGTATATATCAACCACTTACATAAAAAAAACTGCCCAAATCTCACGACTTAGACAGGAACGATCTTTTTAATATACAAAATAAACATGCAATACAAAGCTACTTTCACAAGCGGTTTCAGTACGAGTTTGAAATAATAATGACGGATGAAAATTCAATCACTTATTGTAATAATAATAGCGACGGCAAAGATACAAACTATATCCTAAAAACAAAGAAAAAAAGAAGGAAATCACAGCAAAAGCCACAATTCCCTTCCAAATACTAACATTTAAAATCAAAATGAAAATACCAATAAACTAATAATTTAAAATCAACTAAGTCATTCGCTAACGACAGGTCTACATTTCTACATCGGCAAAGATAGTATTTTTTTCCATACAACCACTGCTCAAAGCGTTAAATTTGCACAATGCTTGCCGTTTTCCAGTGTATTCCCACGCCCAAACGCCAAATGCCTTGCTCGTCGGATAGCTCACACAATCAAAATAAGTGTTCTCTTTCCGCTTAAACACCTCAAAACTCACCGTGCCGGTCTCTACATGGGTCTTCTTGTAGATATAAGCTGCCGGACACTTCTCAAACAGTTCAAACGAGTAGCCTTTCACCTCTCCACGACCCTCAAACTTCTCTTCTAACTCTTTCATTTCTCTTTATTTTCTGGTTTAACTTCGATAAATATCACATTTTCTCCATCAGAACGAGAATCAGCTACACAACGACCTTTTTCTTCTTCATCACAAGGCTTTCTTCCAAAATAACACTCATCACAAAAAGCCGGAGTCTCTGATTTCACACACCGGAGCGTCTTTAGACCATACTGAAACTCTTCACCAATAGCAAATTCAGTCTTCTTCTTATGCTCTATACACTTTCCTGTACGTTTGAAGATAACACTTTTCCCATCTGAACGTTCCTTCTTGGAACAGATAATGCCAATAGGACAAAAAAAACCAAATATTGCCAGCCATGAAAAAAGTCACACCCGTCACAATGGTCAGTACTTGGAGCACATTCATATTCAACTCCCTCATCTATAAATTTTTCGCCCACAGCAGGCTCATATCCTATTTTCATACTCGTCAATCTTTAGGTTCTACTTCTACAAAAATAACATCGTTCCTGTCACTACGCTTGGAGGGAAAACATTTACCTACAATATCAGATGATGAATAACAACCTCCACATTCAAAGAAGAAACATCCAACACAACGGTCGTCTGAACATACAGTTCCAGGGGTTTTACTTTTTACGCACTTCAAACGCTTCAATCCGTACTGGAATTCATCATTCAACGCAAACTCCGTCTTCGGGACAGAAGGCTTCTCTTTGCCTATCTCCACGAAAATTACGTCTCTCTGGTCATGTCGATTCTGACTGGAACAAGCACCAAAAACTAAAGGTTTACCACATCGGGGGTAACTGTCCCCTGTATCAAAAACACAATCCTCACACGTTAAAACAAGACGGCACTCGTAAATAACGCCTTTATAGGCAAGACTAGCTCCCAATTTAATGTCTTTAAATTCTTTCTCTTCTTCCATAATAAAATCCAATTTAAAAGTTTATAATACGTATCGCTGTTTTTTCAATTCTAAACCAAAAGGCAAGGAAATGTTCATCTTCACAAAGAAAATAGAAAATAACCCATATACGGGGTAGCAAATTTTAGAAGTATCCAACCATTTCTATTCACAACCACGACGCAAAGATAGAAATTTAAAAACAAACACCAACAATTTTAAAAAGAGAAATATTTGGCAAACGACAAAAATTACAGCCGAAGACGGAATTACGACTTCGGAAACAACATATTCAAAAACATATAAACAGGGGAAAGAGGCAGCACGAAGAAATAAAAAATAAAAAAATAAAAAAATAAAAATGAGGGAAGAGGTAGCCTCCCCCTCACCCGTCGAAAATGGGGAGCCCCACCCATCAAAAGAGTAGGCACGGACTAGCCTCCCAATTTTTGTGCCCGAAAATAGGCTTAATTCTTTCTCTGAGGCGTTTTCTTTGTGTTTGTGATAGATTGCATATCATTGATGTAATAACGCTAAAATACGCCATCAAAACATGTCTAATACATTCGTTTCGTGTTTTAGGCGCTTGTTTAAGCTGTTTATAGGTCTACAAAGAGGCGCTAAACATTGATGTAAGCTATAAAAAGGCTGTTTTTCGGGCTTTTTTTTGTTTTTCTTTTCCCTTTGCAAGAAGGCAGGCGCATATTATACCTATCTACCTTTCACCTAACCTTTTTTTTCTAGTATGTTTTTCCTATTCCTACATTTTCCTTTTATCCTTTTTCCCAGTCTTTTTTTTTAGGTTATTGATATTTCCTTTTATTCTTATTCTTTCTTTCCTTCCTTCCTTCTTTGTTTCTTTTTGTTTCTTCTTCTTCTGTTTCTTCTGTTTGTTGTTTGTAGTCTTATGTGTTGTAGTGTTGTAGTCACATACAACACTAGTAAACTATTCAAGTATCGCTGTTCTTTTTCCGTTTTCTTTACACCGCCTTATATGTGTGTATATAATATATATATACTAGTGTATATGTGTATATATTAACCGTGATATACACTACACATACTATATACTGATATACTCGTAATATATTACTAGCGTAATATATATACTCCTATATCGTATATAGATGTGGTGTATATACACTTTATGGTATCACGCATGCGTGCGTGATGTAATCCCGTGGTGGCAGAGGTCTGCGTTTATGCTTATCTGTAAAGTGCTTAACTGTGTTTTGTAGTTGCTTAACTATATGCTTTGTGTGAAGTACGATATATTCGTGTATCTTTGTGTTAATCGTATAGTGTTTCTATGATGTTATATAAAATAGATGTTAAGATATTAGGTTGTTATTTGCCAATTAGCAAATTATTAGTACCTTTGCAATGTCGGGAAGAGATAACAATTATACTACTGACGGAGTTCTTAAAAACAGTTGTTAATACTCTATCACAAAGATAGCCTGTAAGTAGTCACACTACACACATGTACGGCATGTTAAGCAAGTGTAGTTATTGATATACTCCATCTCTATATAGCGTTATCTTTTCGGTTAACAACGGACTGGAAGTTCTTATATTTTTTGGTGTACGCATGAAAATTGAGATATAACAATCTCCAAAGTAAGTAAGACGTATAGGCGTGTATTTGCCGCCCTTTTGGTTAAAATCAGTACACGCAAGGATAGGGATAATAAACCCTTGATATAAAAGTTACCGTAATAATAGGCATATACGGGTGAGGCGAAAAGGACTTACCGACCTGAGTAGTCAGAATATAGTGATAACAACCAATACCATATACAAACAATACTACATTGATGGCGAAATCTTTGCAAGTTGTTTGCTCCACTTTTCAAAATAAATCAAGAAAAGATAAGCACCCATATATAAACGTAATTTCCGTTATTGTATTAGCGATAATATGATAAACGGTTGTCTTATATATTGGTTTATCTTTTCTCTTTAATGTAGCCGCCAAGAGCGAACGTTACAAGCCGTTATAAATACAGAGTAAAGAGAAAGAGTAATAAAAATTTAAATGGAATACAGTTATGAAGACTTTAAAACAGTTACAAGTTGAACATGTAGCAAACATTTTAACTACTGCAATGGAAGAGATAGAAACGGAAATGGAAATGACTATCAAGGATATTAGGGATAGTAATTACCCTTTTTGTAAAGGTCGTAAAATGCTGGAAATCGGTATTGAAAGATACAGTATAATTCTTAACCGATTCAATCGCTTACTCAGCAAATATCATGTACAAAGTAATAGTAACTACAGCAAAAGGAAAAAACATCTGTTTATAAGACAAAAAGAAGTAGTGATGTATTATTCGGGGAAACTGGATATTGTTTTATACTCCGACATAAGGAACACCCTGTTTTTAACCAATTTTATTACGGTGGCAAAGGTATAATAATGGGTAGTGAAAGATGGAAGCAAGTTAGAAATTTAGAAAAACAATACGCAAAAGTACCGGTATCTGATATGGTAGGCGCAAAAGTGGAATTCTTTCCACTAGACGGGAGAACTAAAAAAGCTAGAAAGCTATCGTATTATACGGTGGATTGTTTAATAGATTAATAGAAAGGGATTGAATCATGAGAACAAAAGTACAAATCTCAGATTTTAGCTTTATCAAAAAAGGGTACGGCTTGTATAGAGTTATCTATGAGAGTCCAGTAACGGGTAAATGTTGGTCTACTATGATTAATGACATGACATTGATAGACGCAACGTTAAATTCAGACGAACCTACTGCCAAAGACTTGAATATGTTAAAATGGATGTGTAAAAATAAATAAGAAAGGGTATAATTATGATAGAAAAGAATATAACAGAATTAATAAAAGGCGAAATATTTGTTTATAAAAGTGTTGGTATTAATCACCAATTTAGATGTACATTCGACCGAATAGAATATATTAGCGGTTATCCTGTATTATATGGAGTATTGAGTACTGGAATTCAATATGAACATCCGCTTTCAGTCCAAGAATTAAAAAATGAAAAAGTAATAATAGTATAATATGAATGAATTTTTGAACGAAATAGACTTAATAAAGAACGGGCGTTTTTCATTAGGTTTCATGTTGAGAAATGATTTTTTTCTGGATAGAAAAGAAATAGATATTATCAAAAAAAAAGCTAAAAGATACGGTTTGTATGTTTGTGCAAGCTATGTAAATGGGTGCTGTAGAATTTTAGTAGAAAAACCTACAGATAAGAGATATAAATAAACAAAGGAAAGAAAGGAAAACAGTTATGAGAAAAATAGACTTTATAAACGGTTGTTCTTTTGGTTACGGTACGCCCGAACTGAAAGAGCTTGCAAAAAGCAAACAAAGTGACATCTATATAAACTTTGCTTATACTGACTATGGCGGTGATTTTTTTTGATAGAGTAGCAATAGCCTATTTTAAAGAAAACCATCCGGATAATATTGTATATGAGTCTACTTCATGGAACGGTGAGAACGCTTATATCTTTGGTGAGATAGCAAAAGAATTTAAAGAAGCAACTGACAATTATTTGTTAGGATTCGAAAACATAGAGGACTATTACTGGGAAAAAGAACAAGAAATGTTAGATGCTTTGTATCTATTCTTGTTTGAGGAATACAACGAACGTATATGTACGAACCGTGATAACTTTATAGAGTTTTTGCGGGATAACTTTACAAATGAATGTTCTTATAACATTACGTCTACTATGGTGGATTATTCACCGTCTGACGTGGAAAAATTACTAATTGAAAACCATTTAATAACATCTTATTGATATGAAAGCGACAGATTTATTTATTAAAATGATGGCAATTGCAGGCAACGAATATAGAAGAATAGCCAATTTTTCATGTGATATCATTTCCATTACGGAAAAATACGAACAAATGACTCTGTTTTATATTGGTACGTATATTATACGGGAACATATTTGTATTCTGATTTAAACAAAATAAAAGAATGCCACCATTACAGAAAAAAACAGTTTGTAAACCTTTACCGTATAACGTTATCGATTGATAATGATTTTTCCATTGAAAATATAAGTAAAACATTTTTATACGATTGATATGATTAAACAAGAATTAATAAAAGATATTATTCTTACTAAATTGAACTATTTAATTTATAATCAAAATGAAACTGAATGATATCCTTTCGGCTGCAAGCGTGATAGTTACGTTGTTAGCTTTGTATGTGATTATATATATTTGTCATTAACTAATAAATAGGAAACGTTATGAAAACAAGAACAAATCAAGAAATTATAGATAACGCTTATAAGGCAGGCGTTATTAGTGAAAAAGATATACTGTTATTAAAGAGACGGTTAAATAACAAGTCGTTCGGAGATGTTAGGATACCAAACGAAATTAGAGTCAGTGATGAACAAAAAGAAAAGGGGTTAAAATGGTTACGGAATTTATATGTTTCACCCACTGGAAAGATACGTAAAAATAACCCTTTTGGATGGCGGGAAATGGATATACTAGAATGTCTTAATGATAAATTAGAGGCTTATTTTATAGGTTTCGTTAATATAGGTAGTTTTTATCCATGTCATGTACCTATTTATAAATATACAAACGGAGAAAAAACATTTTCCTATTATATGGATAGTAAAGGAATAAGAATTTTTAATTAAAATATTACAGCTATGATAACATTTGTAAGGGTAAACAACGACATCAACGGAAATCCGCGTTATGTATGCCACTTTTTAGACCTTTTGAATAAGAATGAATATGCTTCTGCATTAAACAAAGTTTCAATAGACGAGGCGTATAATTTAGCTCTGAAAAAAGCTAAAAAGATAGGCGGCAAGAAATATCATTGCAATGGTTTTGGAGGTGGTATCGTGTTTCAATCATATAACCTAACAGACTTAAATAATCAAGTTGAAAAACTAAAAAACGAGTAATAACATGAAACGTACAAAGATAGTAAAACGAACGGAACAAATTTGCCGCGTATATGGCAATAGAGTTTATTTTTTCAGTAAGTAACAATTAAATATATATAGATATGAAAACAATAAAAGAACAAATAAAGAGTTTATTTAACGGTGTTGTGAGTATTGAAAAATATAACGATTGTTATATAGTATCAACTAAAAAATGTATTTGTCACAAACAGTACATTAAACCGGATAAAAGAAGAATTAAAGTGCAAAGACATCCGAATAGGAATTAATAACGAACAAAAGCTATTAACCTATGAGCTGTTTATTGGAAAGATAACCGACCGTATTAAAACGTTTTCCGATGCTTGGGGCGTTATTCCGCATGCTTCTATGAGGTGGGAAGACGCAAACGGGTGGCACTCAGAAGAAAATGCGGCTATGGCATCCGGTTATGGGTATGATAAAGAAAGTACTGTAGTAGCTGAATGTTTTAACAAAATATGTTCCGGGATGTTATGGAACAAAAGACGTTCACGAAAACAAGTGCCTTACGGTATTTCTATGAATGGTTTCTTTCCTTATTTTAGCGGTGGTGTGGGAATGAGCTGTTATCCTTCAATTGCTGCTTTTTTAGGTGGAAAGATGGAACATGTAGCAAGTACTAAAACATACGATAAATACGTATTCACATTCAAATAAATAGCAATCATGGGACAGTATAGAAACTATGCGTATCGTAATTACGAAATAAGCAAAGAACAATATAATTATCTGCTACCTGTTTATGGTAGGTGTGCTTATGAAAACGTAATGTTGAAAGAAAGTATTTATGATAATCCGATTATCATAGAACGTTCTGATAAATACATGTTTTGCGGGACACCGGGAGACTACAAATACATGTTAGAAAGATGTAAGTATTTATAAACTATAAGATATGAACAATTTTGTATCATGGCGAAGGGTTTCTACACAAAAACAAGGGCGTTCCGGTTTAGGTTTGGAAGCTCAAAAGGAAATTATTGATTACTTTGTTGAAAAAGATAAAGGAAAAATTTTAGCTGACTATGTGGAAGTATATACAGGAACGGAACTGTCAAAATGCAAAGAATTAAGTAAGGCAATACAGTTTGCAAAAGAACATGATGCAAAATTAATCATAGCAAAAACAGACCGTTTCCGTAATACATTGGAAGCACTACAAATATATGAAGAACTTGGAGACGGTAAAATTATCTTTTGTGACTTACCATCAACTGACAAATTTACGCTAACCTTGTTTTTTGCCTTGTCTGAGCGAGAAGCGTTGATAACAAGTATAAGGACTAAAGCGGCTTTAGCTGCAAAGAAAGCACGCGGAGAACAAACGGGTGGAACAAAAGAATTATGGGGAAAGAACACCGGAGCGAACAGAACAGATACGATTTCCACCATACAACAATCATCATCAACGAAACGAAAAGAAAACGCCCGAAACAACGTACATAACGCCCAATTTTGGACGTTTATACAGAAATGGATAAGTTGTAAAGGTGAACCTAATAACGCTCAAATTTGGGCGCAAATAGCGTCTGAATTGAATGACTATAATTTTAAAACGGCTACCGGGATGGAATATAATGCCGTCCGTGCAGCCGCTATGTATCGTAAACTAAAAAAGATAATGCCATGAACAATAATAATACAGAAGGGAAACAAGTAAATATTTACTTTAGAAAAGTTTGCCCAAATGAACGATACCAACTTAAAAAATATTCTGTCATACATGACATGTTCAACAATACAGATAATGATTTATTTGTGATTGAATTTATAGATACAAAGATGATTCATCCAAAGACTTTGGAATTGCAAGTTAAAAGAAACGATTTATACAATATAAATATCAAATAATATGAAAACAAATTGGACTAAAATAACAACGGGAAAACCGAATGGAAGAGAAACAGTTCTTATATGTCATAACGGCATATTCTTTGTCGGATACATATACTATTCTATGAAACATTATTGGTGGGGGATGCTTGATTCATTTCCCGGAAAAGTAATTATTAAAGAAGACATATTAGTAGATGATAGCGATTTGTGGATGAATATTCCAGCTATAAACGAATAATAAAGAAAGGAGAACAACATGGAAATATTAGATTTTATGGGTAGTGTATTGATGGGAATTGCAGTGTTTGTTTGGTTGATATGCAACGCTTTTAAACAATTAACTAAATAGTAGGATATGAACGAAATAGACTTGAACGATACCGTTACTGTAGAACTCTCAGAATGGGGAGCTACATATCTAAATGCGATGAATACCTTTAATAAAATGATTTCTCCAATAGAAGCCCACCCGTTTTATAAGACTAACTATAAAGCGGGTGATATTTACAAAGACCAGCTTTGGCATTTAATATTAGATTTCAAAGATGGAGTTAGAATTGACAAAGAGAAACCATTTAACAAGTTAAAGAAAGTGATTGATTAATACTATAAAGGAAAGAACAAGAATATGGAAAAATTAAAATCAGACATTGAAATAATTGATTATCTTAATCGTTTAGACTGGATTACAAAAGTAATGGTATATCCCAGTGAAATTGTTGGGGAAATAAATAAAGAGACAACAACTATCGATAGAAAAGATTTAAACCAATTAAATGCTCTTATTGATAGTGATTACTACATACTGCTTAATAGTAGGTTAATTTGTATCGAACGATTTAATGTATAACTTAAAATAAAAGAACATGTTTATAGTAATTAAAAGTAAAGGAAAGAATATCCGGTTGAAAGCGGATTCTATTCAAGAGTATAGCGTAGACGGTAAATCAGTAGTAACCGGATGGTATTATTTAACTATTGTGATTCGTGGTAAAGAACGTAAATTCTGCTGGGACACGGAACGAGAGATGAAAAAATACGTTCAGTATTTGGATAACAAACTAAAAGTTGAAGTAATATGAAAACATTGAAACTTTGTATTCTTGCCGGAATATTGACGATAGCATCAGCTTGCCAACATGGAAATGTAACATCTGATTCAGAAGAACAAATTGAATATGATGTATTAGTAATTGACTCATGCGAATACATTTTAGTACAATCTGTGACGTATGGCGAACTTTATGTAACCTGTGTTACTCACAAAGGTAATTGTAAGTTCTGCAAAGAAAGGAGGAATAATGAAAAGATGGGAAGACCATTATAAGGCAAGAGTTGATAATCGGTTCTATCTTAGAAGTTTCATTATCAAATACAAACGGTTTTTAGACGAGATAATTATCAATATCAAATCAATGCCGGAAAAAGGTATCGTTTTCAAAGAAGAAGGTTGTGGAATAGGAACGGTTAGTCGTGCTTTAAATGTGGAGATATACGATTTATGTAAGGCTTTGGGAATTACCAAAGAATCTTATAACTTTGATATCTCAAAAGTAATTTGCACCGACATAGATAGAGACATGCTCACCTTATGTTGTGAAAATACATATAAGATGGAAGAGGGTTTATTAAGTCTATCCCTTTCTCTTATCTCAAAGAAGATATTCGGCAAACAAAGTTCTTTGAATATCCTACAGTGGTGGTTACGCATGGAGTATTAGAACATTTTGAAGATGAAGACATCATAGCTATTATGGAAACATATAAAGACCGTAATGTCCGCTTTCATGCGCATTATGTACCTACTGATAAGTATGAAAAGCCATCCTTCGGAGATGAACGGTTAATGCCTGTGTCAAAATGGGTATCTTTAACAAATCCAGATTATTACATTGTGGATAATGCCGGATGTGATTTATATCTATTCTTTAATAACGAACAATAATAGTATGGAAATTGAAAGATTTAAGATAGGGAAATCATTACCATGTCCCTATGGTATGGTTAATATAACGGGAATACCATATATCGTTGATAGTCGTTCCTGTAGAACATGTATTTGCTACCGAGGCTCATCTGATAAAGAAGTTTTTTGTGGCTATCAATCAATGGCTTCTTTTTTGAATATGACTTTAGAAAAAGTAGATGTTACAAAACTCTTGGCAGATAAATATGTGTTAGACCAAAATTTCAATGATAAATCATCAAATGAAGACTGGGAACAGTTTACAGCAAGAAAGATGAGAGATGCGTTTATGGCTGGCTATAAAGAAGGAAAGGAGAGCAAATAGTATGTTTATATTTATATCTATGCTTATATTGGGTATTATAGCGATGATTGCAGGTACGTTAAATGTTTTTTGTTCCTGTAAAGGAGATAAACGAGGATTGTTTGGAATAATATTCGTAGCCGCAGGAGTATCTTTTGTAATATACTCTTTTAATGAAGAATTTCGAAAGGGTGTAGTTAAAGATTATCTACGAGGGAGAATAACTGTAACTTATCAAGATGTATATCAAGATTCTCTCATCATAAGGAGAGATACAATAATTAATTTTTAAAAAGTAAACATTATGGAATTAAAAGTAGAAAAAGAAAACGCTATCAAAGCGTGGAAAGAAGGAAATGCAGAAACAAAGAAAGCATTGGAGAACTTGTACGGAAAAGAAGTATTTAATATGAAAATCACTGACCAAGTGAAGACATTTGAAGATGCGTATGAATTTGCTGGAAGACCACAAAGACCGAATTTCAATGTATTTCCTTTTTATGACCGTTCGTTTTATGAAAACATGTGGAAGATGTCTATTATTACAATGGTATTGAACGAAGGTTGGGAACCCGATTGGGACAACTCAGACGAACCAAAGTACTATCCTTACTTTAATATGTTCCCGTCTGGCTTCGCTTTCTATGATACGGCTAACGGCTGTACGCTTGCGAGTGCGGGTTGCGGGTCTCGTCTTCGTTTCCGAACGAGCGAATTAGCGAGATATGCGGGCGAACAGTTCGTGGATATCTGGAAAGCTATTCAATTAGGATAAAATGAGATAAAGGTCGTCCGTCCTTTCCCCGTCTGGCTTCGCTTTCAATGATACGAATAACGACTATACGAATGCGAATGCAGGTTGCGGGTCTCAACTTGTTAAAACTATAAAGGACGGAGACCTCACCTCTTGGTGGAAAATAAATTTTCAAACGGTGTTAGTAGGATTTATCCGAACGCTCTTATACGAAAAACAAGACTTTGAAAAGATTTGGGAATTTATATGCTCGTATCTATGATATTGAGAATTTGCGCACAGCTTTTTATAAAGCGAGTGCCGGAAGAAAAAGTAAACATGAAGTTATCCTGTTTGAAAAGGATTTAGAGGGAAATCTCCTAAAGCTACAGAACGAATTGAAAGAACATACGTACCGGACAGCGGAATATCAAATGTTCATGGTGAGAGACCCCAAAGAAAGAGAGGTATTCAAACTACCTTTTAGAGACCGAATTATCCACCATGCCATTATGAATATATTAGAACCGATATGGGGAAAACAATTTATTTTCTCATTCTTATTCGGCTATAAGAGGAAAAGGTATTCATGGATGCTTAAAACATTTGAAACGAGGATTGAGAAATGTTTCAGATACACGATATTGTTTGAAGATGGATTTGAAGAAGTTCTACCCATCTATCAATCACGATATACTGAAACAAATTATCCGAAAGAAGATAAAAGACCATGAAACGCTTGCTTTGCTGGATGAAATCATAGATTCAGCACCGGGAGTGCCAATTGGAAATTATCTATCTCAATTCTTTGCAAATCTTTATTTGACTTACTTCGACCATTGGATGAAGGAAATTATGAGAGTCAAATACTACTATCGGTATGCGGATGATATTGTAATCCTGCATTCCTCTAAAGAATATCTCTGGAAACTATTTCAAGAGATGAACGACTATTTATCCAGTAAATTGAAAATGACTATTAAAAGCAACTATCAAGTCTTTCCGGTGGATAAAAGAGGAATAGATTTCGTGGGATATGTATTCTATCATACGCACATACGAATACGGAAAAGAATAAAAAGAAACTTCTGTCGAACGATTGCGAAGCTAAAGAAAAGAAATAAACCTATTACAAATGTAGAATATACACAAAAGATTGCCACATGGTTAGGATGGGCAAAGTTTTGTAATTCAATTAACTTATTAAAAAAGGTCATAACAAATGATGAAGTTTTCAGAACTTGGTATTCAAGTCGATATGGGAAACATCTTCGACGTGAAACAAATATCTATAACGGATGTGCTTAATTGTGAGATTGAAGTATATGACTACGAAAGTGGAGTTACTACCTCACAAGGAAAAGACAGATGTGTACTTAAAATAAAATTCCAAGGTGAAGACTGTAAGTTCTTTACCAACTCACGGCTTATCAAAGAGACGCTGAGTAAAATACCAAAAAATAGCTTTCCTTTTTTAACTACCATCAAAGCTAAGAAATTGGGAAGCGGAAACAGTAGAATGTATTATTTATCTTAAAAATAATGAATATGGAAGCAAATTTACAAGCAAGAGTTGAAACAATTACGCCTGACATGGCAAGAGAGTATTTGAAATCCAACAGAATGAACAGACCGTTGAATGATAAAACGGTAAACTTCTATGCACAGGAAATGCGGGCAGGGAACTGGAAACTAAATGGAGAGGCTATTTGTTTCGCCAAGAATGGCGCATTGTTGAATGGTCAGCACAGATTGTCCGCCATTGTAAAAAGTGGGAGAGATATTCAAACGATGGTTATTCGTGGATGTGATGAAAGCGCATTTGTCACGTATGATAGCGGAAGGTTAAGACAAGGTTCAGATATCTTTGCTATTAAAGGTATAAATAACTATTCGTATGTTTCTTGTATTGCTACGAAAGTGTTGGCATTGAAACAAAACGCTACGATTATTTCTCAAAACAAAGACAAAGGGCGTAGTTTACCAAAGAAATATTCAAAAACTGAAATCTTGGGAGAATACTATACTTCACCGGGATTGTATCAAGAATTTTATTCTTTTATGAGGTCATTACATAACAAGTTCAAAATTATGCGTGTTATTGAAGCCGCTGCCATTGGTGTATTCTTGATAAAATGTAAAGGATATACAAAGAAGAGGGTTCAGAGATTTTTTGAATCTTTGTTTTTGGGAGAAAATATAGGTAACGAAACGATTATCACTTATCGGGAGAAAATAATCAGAGACCGTTTATCCTCTTCTGTTATGACTTCCGAGATGAAGCAACAACTTCTCATCAAAGCATGGAATTACTATGTAACTGGGAAGAGCCGGAAGTATCTAACTTGGGACAAACAAAAGAAGGTAAACTAACATTTATGTAAATGGAAAACAGAAGTATTCAAACACTATTAATGATTCTTTTCGTTTGTAGTGTTGTAGCAATGTTGATTACTACATATATTCTAATATTTTAGTAAAATGGGAAAAGAATTAGAACAATTTGCAAATGATTGTGCAAAGCTATGTCCGGCTATCGAACCGGACATAGTAAAAGCTGCTATAAAAGCCGGAGCAAGAATACAAAAGCAAGCGTGTATAGAAGCATTTCGGCATTTTGTGGAAGACTACTGCGCAGAAGCAGGATTTAAAGAAATCAGTCTAAATGCTGAACATTGCATAAAAGTATTCAAAGAATTAAGTAACATATAAAACAAAAAAAAATATGAAATTTACAGTAGAAATTGAAGAGTTTTGGATGGATACAGATGCTGGAACACTGGACGAACAATTGAAGAGTTATATTGTCCATGATGTTTTAATGCAGATTAAAAGAGACATACGAGAAAAAATAGAGACTGAAATAAGTTCTCAGGTACAACAACAATTGGAACAATGCATGCATGAGTATATTCAAAAAGAGATAAAAGATTTTATCTCAGAAGGGAAAATACGCAAAAGTTCCTATAATAATGAGGAAATTCTTATCAAAGATTGGATTAAAGAGAAGTTTACAGGAGATACAGGCTATAACAATCCAGAACAGGTTATCAAATCATTGGCAAAGGATTTTGGTAAGGAAATGAAAGAACGCTATGATTTACTGTTTGCTTCTCAACTGGTAGCCAAAATGAGCGAAACCGGATTACTGAAAGAGGACGTTGCAAAGTTGTTGTTACCAAAACAAGAATAAGATGTCTAAAAACTTCAAAGTAGTTAGGGCGTGGAAGAAGCAAGAGAAACGTATAGTCTTGCTTCTTTATAGAAAAGGTCTTTTATCAATACCGATAGAAAATCTATATTGGGCTGAATATAAAAGATATGGAAAAAAGTTTCGCAGCAAATACAGTAAAAGGAAATGGGAATGTTTTTTACCAGAAATATATTATTCTACTTGGGATTATTGGGGTGAGTACGACGAACATCCTTTAGTTGATGATATTATAGACCGTTTAACACGTGATGGCATTCCTGATGATATATTTGAAGAGTGCGGATATGATTATTTCCGGGCTATGAGATATTCTTCATTTCAGTACAAAGGGCGTAAATGGTTTATTAAATATCTTTCTTCTCTTCCAACTGTGAGGAAAGATTCAAAGATTAATAAGTTTTTAAAATATATAAGAGAATGAAAACATTTGGAGAAGTAAAAGTCGGAGATTTGATATATACTATCAATGACGATTTCAGAATAAAATCAGCGCAGGTTTGTGGAGTTGAAGACTTCCAACTGGCGCATAAAAAGTCGATTATTAAAACACTTAACTTTACAACTATTGTTGATTTTGATAAAAGTAAGTATGTAAGCAATGAAGTAAGCCTATATTCTTGTTTACAGGCTGCACAGGAAGCAAGAGAAATGGCGAAAACTGCGTATGCTAATAAACAATGGCGGATTGCTATGCAAGCATTTAGACGCTTAAAGAGGGCGGTTAAAGATACCGAAGAACAAAAGAAAAGGATTTTTCTATTCTTTCAAATACTGGAAGAAGACTATCAAATGGAATTGAATAGGGACAGAATGGTAAACGAAGCTAATAAGAAAGAGGCAATTAATGAAAACAAGTAGAACTATTCTTTGTATTATCATGTGTATCGTATGCTTGCCAATCTTCTCGCAAACCCATGAGAAAACAAGCAACGAGAAATTGAAGATGTTGGTAGATGAAACCGTTAACATGATTCAAAGAAGTACGGACAAGAGAGAAACAACATTTAGAAGAATCAATGTTCTATCGGAGAAAGTAACATCTTGAATACTATTGAAAATCTTCTGGATGAATTAAACGAGCTTAAAATTAAGTCGGAAGATATCTTTAACTATGTGGTAGCAACTAAGGATATGTTTAAAAGACCGGGCTTTGTACCTAGACAAAAATCAATAGAGGATTCTGTATTCTATGCCGTCATGTATTTAGCGCAGATTGATAAAATATGGGATGATATGATTGAAGCCTGTAATCTGTTAGAGAAAGAATTGGAATGTTAAATACCTCTTTTCTCTTGCACAGGTTAAAAAGAATATGGATATTTGCATCGTATCTGAAACGTGGCTGTGGAAGATGAACGATTGCATATTAAACTTTTTAGTATAAAACCGCTTATTGGCAACAGCCACCATTGGATAAAACCAATGTCTGCCATGCGGTAGCAATAAAGCCGTACTGATAAATCTTTCAGATACGGCTTTATTTATTAACACACTAATACTAATATATATGGAAGAAGAAATCGTATCTCTAAAAACCGCCAAACTTTTGAAAGAAAAAGGATTTCACGAAAGATGCAGAGCATATTGGCATACTACTGCTGAACTACCTCATTGTGAATTAAGCCCTTGTGATTATAATAATGGAGTTGAGTTTTACACATCAGCCCCGACTCAGGCTTCGGTTCAACGCTGGCTTCGGGAAGTCCATAACATCGTCATTCTTGTAGGTTGTGTATGTGATTTTAGATGGATAGATTTGAATTGTACCGGAGAATCTAAAGCTACTGTTGAATATTGGGATTATGATATAACTGTTGCTGAAAAATGGCTATATAATAATACAATCCAAGCAGAGAATAAATTCGATACTTATGAGGACGCTCTGGAAGCCGCAATTGAGAAAGCACTAACTTTAATATAGGAGGAAGGCATATGGAAACAAAGAAAATGGTATTAAGCAAGGAGCAAATGCTAACTCTGAAAGAATTAGGAATTGACGACCGTAGCGCATTATGGTGCATCTATAATTTTTATCTTTGCGGAACGGATGAGTTTAAAGAAGTAGTTGCTCCGGCTTATACTTATAGTATCGGAGATGAATTGGAATATGGTAGATATACTTGTGGCGGATATGTTAGGGCATTTGATGTTGATAACCTATTAGACTTATTACCTGCAAGATTGAAACATTATGGTGCAGAATTCTTATGTACCATTGAGAAAGAGGTAAATTGTTATCGGGTATATTATAAAAGTGAGCGTTGTAAATTGTTTATAGGACATGGATATGAACATGAATCAAAAAACTTATTAGACGCATTGTTTAATATAATAGTAGAAATTAAAAAAGAAGGATATGAAGAAGTTTGATTTAGAAGCTGCCTTAAAGGGAGCACCAGTAATAACCGGAGGAAATCATCCGGCACGAATAATATGTACGGATGCTAAAGGTAATTTACCTATCATTGCCTTAATATCAAACAACGGTGTAGAAAATCCGGTAAAATACACTTTAGATGGTAGATATTATACAAAAGGGACATCTGGTTATGACTTATACATGGATGTTGTTAAGAAGAAAGGGTATATCAATATTTGGGAGCATGAAAATGGCAAAAAATGGACAGAAGGTATATTCTCAACTAGAGACGAAGCTGAAAAAAATAAGGAGATAACAGCAATATATAATTGCTCAAAAAGTTTATATATCTACAATAGAAATTGAATGGGAGGAATAAAATGAAATTAATTGAATTAAAAAGATTGACGCTCTCTAATTGGAGAGGACAAAGCCGAAAGGTTGATTTTGAAGGAAGAACGGATGTGTACGGAAAGAACAAAACAGGGAAAAGCTCTTTGAAAGATGCGTTCCTGTGGCTTCTTACCGGATATGACAGCAATAACCGGATGAACTTCAACTTGTTTGATAACAATATGGAGTACACCGCAGAAAACAATCCGGAAGCAAGTGTAGAAGGTGTATTCCTAATCAACGGTAACGAATATTCATTCAAGCGTACCGCAAAAATGGGATTTGTCCGTAAACGTGGAAACAAAGAATACGAACGAAAAGGGACAGACGACTATAAATTCTTGATGGATGGAATTGAGATGTCTGCCACTGAATACCGTACACGTATCAATGAGTTGTTTGCCGAGCAAAATGTACTTCGAATCATGCTGGATACTACTTACTTCTTAGGTATGGAATGGAAAGACCAGAGAACTTATCTGAGTCTGATGTCTGGTGAAATCAAGAAAGAAGACTATAAAGGCAAATATGACACTTTATTTGAGAAGCTGGACAAATATACAATGGAAGAGATAAAGTCTCAAATTGCTACGATATGTGACCCTATTAAAGCTCAATTGAAGTCTTTCCCATTGACTATTCAAACTCTGGAAGAGAACCTGCCGGATATTTCCAAGGTAGAGGAAGCTAAAAAGAACATTGAGAATGACAAGATTCAAATTAAGGAAATCGAAGACATGATGAATGGTACAGCAGAATCTGTCAAGCCTTTTATTGATAAGAGGAACAAAGAAATGCTGGAAATAAGCACGAAGAAAAATGAATTGATTAACCGGAAAAAAGCCTTTGAAGAAGAGCAGAAAGCCCCGATAGAGATTGCCAGAAAGAATTTGGATAACATCTCTGCCAAGAATGAGGAAATAAAAGCTCAGAATGACAAGATTGAGAGAGACCGGAATAGGTATGAAACTCAGATAAAGACTTTTGAAGAATACGTAAAGCAGTGCGAGCAAAGAAGAACAGCATTGCTTGCTGAAAAGAATGAGGAAAAGGAAAAACTATTTGGAGAAGACACTTGTCCGGTTTGCGGTCAGTCTTATCCAGAAAGTAAATTGGGAGAACTTCGGGCTTCTTTTGAAGAAAACAAGAAAAATAGGCTTGAAACCATTATCGCTCAGGGTAAAGCTAACAATTCACGAAAAGATTCTTTCTTGAAATCCATCCAAGAATTAAAAGAAGAAATCAGTTCACTGCCTGAACCACAAGGATTGCATAGTGTGATTGAAGCGGTAGAAGAACTTCGGAAAGCAGAAGAGAACTGGAAACGATTTGAAGATACCGAAGAATATGCTTCCTTAATGGAAGAGATTCACAATATGGAAGAGAATTTGACCGTTATTCCTGAACAAGACAATGCGGAAATGATTTCTATGAAAGAGACATTTATGAAGCATATCGAGGAAGAAAGTAAAATACTCGGATTGGTGGACGAACGCAAAAAGCAGGAACAGAAGATTGAAAATTTGAAGAAAGACCAAAGAGCCGCAGCCGAAAAACTGGCAGAACAGGAACAATTGGATTATGAAATAAAGGAGTACGAAGAAGAAAGAGCAAAGATTGTATCTGACCGGGTAAACCGATATTTCAAACGTTGCCATATTACCATGATGTCACAGGACAAATCCGGGAAGTGGATACCGAATTGTGTCATTACGGCATTGGATGGAGCAAACTCCGCAACGAGCAACGGTGCAGAACGTATCCTTTTAGGAGTAGATATTTCAAATGCGTTTGCCGAATACTTTGGGATTAGCCTTCCTCTCTTCGTGGATGATGTGAATTTGATTAACGATGTCCATGCCGCTATTCAAACCAAACATCAACTGATTAGCCTGATTGTATCAGAAGACGAAAGTTTAATCGTAAAGAGCAATGGATTATAAAATTATAATTAATCTAAGTCTTCTCAATAACGCCATTGAAACGGAAGTGGAGATAGGAGATTCTATGGAAAAAGGAATATTTATTCCCTATAGATATGCTCCTATCTACAAAAAGAAAAAAGGCGTATTTCTGTATCTATTTGCAAAGGAAAGAAGAGCAAATGCTTTCGGGCAGTCTCATTACCTCCGACCTAATTGTGATAAATTAAAATATGAACAAATAAAATTAGATACCGGTATGGATGAGCCATTTTCTATTCTTGGAAATATGAAAGTGCAGGGAGAAAACAAAGATTGGAGAAAGACAGAAAAAGACATTAAAAAATCAATTGAAAATATTTTAGACAATGACTAAGAAAGAGAAAAAAGAGACTTACAAAAGAGTCCAAGAATTAACAAAAGAGTTAATAAGTTGTTTAGTTGAACTGGAAGAAGATTATCTTATTTTGACGCCCAATGATGAAAAAACATATTCATCGGCTGTTGGATTTCCAAAAGATAAACTTCCGAATATGTATATGGGTGCAATGGAAGATAAAGAAGAGGGTGGTGCTGTATATGCCGCTATAGCTTTAACTGCATCTAACTATTACCTAAGTAAAGCACCAGACGAAGAAGTTTCATTTGCTATGAAACAATTTTATAAAACTTTACAAATGGGGGGAACTCTTCATTAAAAATATTTTTGGAGATAGTAAAGACATGAATTTGAATTAATTTTGTATATTTGTAAACCATTAAAAATAAAAGACATGGAAGGAATTTATTATTTTAACGTAGCTCTGAAATATGAGAAAATGGACGAAAAAGGTCTAAACAAGATGGTGACTGAACATTATCTCGTAAAGAGCTTCACCTGTAGTTCTGCCGAATATTCTATCATCCAAGAAATGCAGCCGTTTATCACAGGCGATTTCAAAGTCAATGCAGTTAAGGAATCCAAGTATTCAGGATTGTTTCTTTCCGAGGAAGCAGCAGCAGATAGATACTTTGAATGCAAACTAAAGTTCATTACCTTGGATGAAAAATCCGGTAAGGAAAAGTTTACTCAAACTAAAGTTCTGGTGCAAGCTGCCGACCTACGAGATGCAGTTAAGAAACTTGATGGAGGAATGAAAGGTACGATGGCAGAATACCAGATTGTTGCTGTATCCGAGACAAATATCATAGACATATTTACCGAAGAAAACTTAGAACATGAAGGTTGAACGAATTGAAGATGCAACCGATATATATCTGAGAGGTAGTATTTGCCTCTCAGATGTACCTAAGGATATGATATATATTTCTCCCCAAAACGGGAAGAAATATCTCTCTGTGATAATCACCAAGTGCGATGAAATGAAATGGGGAAAATCCCATGAAGTAAAAACCGCACCAACTCAGGATGATAAGGCAAGAGGTGTATCTCCAAGAGGTTTAGGTTTACTAAACGAATGGAAAAAGGATACAGTTGATACGACTCAGCCTAAAATGAAAGCTCCGAAAAAGGAAAAGCCTAAAACGGAAGAGATAGATGAACTCCCTTTCTGAGCTACAAAGGTGATTAACCTATTTAAAGAACAAGGAATAAATTTAGAAGTTATAAAGTATGGATGCTTTTAGGAATTTATCTTTGGAAAATTTACCCAGAGAAGAATGGAGAGATGTAGTCGGATACGAAGGACTATATCAAGTATCCAACTTGGGAAGAGTGAAATCGTTAGAGAGAGAAAGTAATACTTGCTATTCTCGCAACGGTAAATCATTTACGTATATAGTTAAAGAGAGAATATGTAAACAATCTATAGTTCAGGGATATTGTAAAATAAATCTTTCCAAGGAAAGTAAAAAAACAATGGTGGCTGTTCATAGGTTAGTAGCAGAATCATTTATTCCTAATTTATATAATCTTCCGCAAATTAACCATATAGATGAAAATAAAACGAATAATTGCGTAAGTAATTTAGAATTATGCACATCGGTTTATAATAATAATTATGGGAGTAGGAATAGTAGAATATCTGATACTCAAAGAGGAAATAGAAGAGATGCTAAACCAATATATCAATTTAGTTTAGATGGTAATTTTATCAGAGAGTGGGATTCTATTACAGAAGCAGGAAGAAATGGATATGATAGGAAAGGTATCTCTAATATGTGTCATGGATATAAAAATGTTCATAGTTCATGCGGTTTCATTTGGAAATTTGCTGATGGTATAAAAACTTTATTTTAAAATAAAATGGAAGAAAACAAAGAATTAGCTGTAATGGCAGAAAACATTGTCAACAGCGTTACAAAAAAGGTTGATTCATTAAGTCAATTAGGTTTCAAGTTCGCACCGGATTTTTCTCCGACTAATGCACTTAGAGCATCTATGTTGATGCTCCAAGACATGAAGGATACAAAGGGAAATCTTGTTTTAAAATCATGCACTCCCGGAAGTATAGCAAGAGCACTTTTTACCATGTTAACTAAGTCTCTGGATGCAAGTAAGGGACAAATGTACTTCATACCTTTTGGAGACAAACTGACTTGCATTGAGTCATATTTTGGAAGCGTTACAAGAGCAAAAAGAGCAATTTCAGATTATGTTCCGGTAGTTAAACTTATTCGAGAAGGGGATGTATTTGAGTTTGAAAACGATGTGGAGACCGGAGAGACAAAGGTAACAAAGCATCAAACAAGTTTTGAGAATCTGGATAAGCCTATTATCGGTGCTTATACTTGGTCATATTATCCAAATGGGAAAAAAGATTTGGTATTAATGACAATGGCTTCTATACAAAAGAGTTGGGCACAAAGTAGTAATGGTGGTCTATTAGGGAAAAAATTCCCCGAAGAAGCCGTAAAGAGAACATTACTACGCAAAGCTTGTAAGATAATAATTAATACAGATATTAATCAGGCAACATTCATATCAAGTGAAGAGGAAGAATTAGGTATTTCTCACGAAGAGCATATTCAAAAAGCAATAAATGTGGAAGAATACGCTACCTTTGAAGAAGTGCACGATGAAGTTCCTGCGGATAATCCAAAGGAAGCCGCATACAAAGAACAGGCGGATGCTTCAAAGAGACCTGTTAGAAGACCTAAAGCTAATCCAGAGCCTACTCCGGCAGACCCACCTATTCAAGAGAACAACGAAGACGATGAGTTCTAATGGAACTGAGAGTAATGGGTTCAAGCAGCAAAGGAAACTCTTATGCCCTTTGCTGCAACGAAGAGATATTGTTGGTTGAAGCTGGTATCAAAGTTCAAGACATAATTAAGGGAATTGATTATCAATTGAAAAAAGTACGAGGGGTGATTTTCAGTCACCAGCATCTTTGACCACTCTAAGAGTGCACATGAATTTGTAAAGATGGGATTTCCGGTTTACACCCATCCGGCAGCAGTGGAAGCATCCGGCTTTATCGGATTGAACGGATTAAACCCTAAAAAGAAACTGGTAATGGGTGGATTTAAGATTCAAGCTATCGAAGTAAAGCATAATGTACCTTGCTATTCGTTTGTGATTGATTGTCCGGACACCAGTAGAGTTTTGTTCATTACTGACTGTGCAGACTTTCCTTGGAAGGTAAATGGAGTGAATCATCTTCTGTGTGAAGCAAACTATATGGAAGACATCATTCTGGATAGAGCCGCAAGAGATGAATGGTCGGCTTCTGCCAGTGGGAATCACCTCTCTATAGAACAGTCGGTGAACATTATAAAGCGGCATTTTAGCGCAAAACTCCAAACGGTAGTACTGTTGCACCTCAGCGATGGGAATAGCGACGAAAAACGCTTTAGAGAAATGGTGAAAATAGCTACCGGAATTGAACCTTATATTGCCGATTCAGGAATGAAAATCAAACTTAATTTGGAAGACTTTTAGATGATGGAGTTCGTGAGATTTATAAGCAAAGACTTTGAGACATTCATCTGTTTCTTGATATTCCTTTGGATAATATTTTCGGGGATAGAAGGAATTGTAAAAGAATGGAGGAAAAAATAAATGACCTACAAGTGGAAATTTAACGACTATCTTCAATCCATATACGATTGTACGATAGAGGCTAAAGATAAAAATCCGGTTTGTTACTACTTTCCGGTTACTCAGCTAGAATTAGCAGAGAACATGGATTTTGGTAAAACAAGGATATAAAAAAGACATAATACCCACAACCCTCTTATGGATGATTGTGGAAAAAAGAAAGAAAAGACGATGAGTAAAACATATGTTGGGATAGACCCCGGTAAACTTGGATTCATATCCATTTTAAGAGATGGAAACTGGTCTCATATAAGTATAAAGGATAATGATATGTACACCATATCTGATGTTTTTTCCATGAAAGATGATATAGTCTGTGTAATGGAGGATATTCATGCAATATTTGGAAGTAGTGCAAAGGCAACTTTCTCTTTTGGTGAAACGTATGGGACACTACAAGGAATACTCATAGCGAATAAAATCCCGTTTCATTTAATTCCGCCTAAAACATGGCAGAAAGAAATATGGGAAAACAAAGATATGGTTGTTACCTATAAAAAAGTTACGATTAAAGGTAAGGAAGTTATGCGTAAGGACGTAAATACAAAAGAGACCAGCTACAATGCTGCCAGACGTTTATTCCCTTATATGGATTTTAAACGGACTGAAAAATGTAAATCTTATGATGATAATCTGGTTGACTCAGTATTACTTGCCGAGTACGCTCGGAGAAAAAACTTATAATCATGGGAAAGATAAGATATTTCATGTGTCCTTTTGTACTTACTTCAAAAGATAAAGGGCGGCAAGATGGAAGAGCGATACTCACAGTTGAAGGTTGCTTAAACATTGCAAAAATAGAAAAAAGAATAAAAGAAGCTGATGGAATTGAAGATGGACGGGTAATCTGTACCGGATTTTTTGAGATGTCCGAAGAAGATTATATGTCTAATTTCATGGAATAATTATTACGTTTGTCATAAATTTGCAATCGTCTGGTTCGTGAGAATAGGGCGGTTTTTAACTAAATAAATTATCTAATATGAAGAATTTATTTAAACTTTACAGGGAATGGAGCGATAGACGATTTGTTGAAAGAATCAACAGAGTATATTTTAAAAAAGACAATTCGGACAATCTCTTTTGGGAAGGAAGATTGCATGTAGTTGCTCCGGGTAGTATCTCAATATGGGATAAGGATATTGAAAAAGTTAAAGAAATGCTTAATGTAGAATCAATTATAAAAGACTTGTCAATAAATAAATGAAAGATATCATTATATTTGTAATCGCTCTCATTATCGTTGCCGGATTTATCGGTCATATTGAGATTAATACTAATCTCTTTTGCATCAGATTACCGATGTGGCACAGAGTAGTCGCTCTTATTCTGTTTTTTGCTGCATGGGGATTGTGGGATTGGGGAGAACGCTTAGATGCGTATTCTAAAGGGCTGAAAAGAGGTATGGATATAACGCTTGAACAGTATAAAGAAAACAAGAAATGAATATCGAAAGAATTTACACGTTAGAGGGAGAGGCTATAAGCCTCAAAGATAAGGAATATCCGTCTATCATTGAAAAAGTAGATTATTCTGCAATAGACGATGAAGGTCTCAAATGTCTTCAAGACCAAATGAAAAGTTTGGCAAAGTTGTGGAGCATTGTCTATTTACAGAATAAGAGACCTATTAGCATCCGGTTTGCCATTTATTCAAACTATATCTTCAAGAGCCGGATTCTAAAAGATGATTGCATTGATAAAATAGAACAGAATAATTTTTCAAATGGTGAACGATGAGGACATACAAGAATTGCTCCGTTTAGCAAGAGAGAATAACGATTTGCTAAAAAAGATAGTTAACTTCATTGAAGAATATAATTCGGACGAAGCTAAAGGGAACAGGCTTGTATTGGAATTTATAACAAATGTCACTGCCGATTGGTGGGCTGAATGGATGCGCAATGGTGCGACCAACGACATCACCAAAGCCGACATAGACGATTTAACTAATAGAATTTTAACTCAAACAAAATAGTATAATGAAAATTAACGAGTATCAATAAAAAGCACTGGAAACAGCTATCTATCCAGAAGATTGTAAAATCATTTATCCGGCATTAGGATTAACCGGAGAAGCCGGAGAAGTTTCGGATAAAGTAAAAAAGGTAATCAGAGACAATAACAGAGTATTCTCATCAGAAATAAAGCTAGAAATAGCCAAAGAATTGGGAGATGTTCAATGGTATATCGCTACGATGGCGCATGACCTTGGTTATTCTCTGGAAGAGATTTGTTAAATGAATATTGACAAGTTACAATCTCGGAAAGAGAGACATTGTATTAATGGCAATGGAGATAATAGATAACCATGAAAATAGAGATAGATATACCCGAACCATTTATTGATGCAGACAATAGCATGATAAATATAAAAGGTGATGGTTTTTTATATACCTCCTTTGATGAGAAACGTAGTGGTCTTGCCTCAGATAAATTTGCGGAAAACCCGGAAGAATATAAGAAGTTGGCTGATGCGTTAGAAGAAATTTCATACAACATTAGATATCTTATTTACCATAAACTTATTTAATCATGGAAAAAGAATTGAAAGCTCAGAACAGATTAAAGGCATTGGAATTAGCCAGTATTGTTTATCCTAACAAAGTAGTTAGAGCAGAAGAGCTTGTAAACACTTTGAAAAAGAGAGCAGAAGAACTTCTGGATTGGGCATACGAGGAAGAGGAAAAAGAAGTTAAGCCTCTTGAATGTGAATGGATTTCCTGCCAAGATATATTAGATAGGATGGAAAAAGCCTATATAGAAATGGAGGAAAAAGAATTAGAAAAGGAACTTAGAGAATTTATTAAAAAATATACGGATGTAATTAAATAGGAGATGGGCAAATATTTTACAATTAAAGAACTGTGCCATTCTGATACAGCAATAGCACATAAGTTGGATAACTCTTGTAAGCCGGAATATCAACGTAACTTAGAAGCATTGATTACAAATGTTCTCGACCCTCTAAGAGAGGCGTATGGAAAGCCTATTAGAGTAAATAGTGGATATCGTTGTATGGCTTTGAATAAGATATTGGGCGGAGTCCACAACTCAGAGCATTTGAAAGGAATGGCTGCTGATATTACAGGCGGAAGTAAGGAAGAAAATAAAAAACTTTTCGACCTGATTCAACAACTGAATCTTCCATTCCGACAATTAATTAATGAGAAGAATTTTTCATGGGTTCATGTGTCTTACAATCCGACTGATATTAAAAAACAGGTAATTTGGTAGTGAAACAAAAGAAAGGGATTCTTCGGAATCCCTTTTCCTATTTAGAGCACTCTAATGAACGCAGTTCATCTAATTCATCCATCAACTCTAACCGAAGCATTTCAAACTCATGGTTGGGTAAATCTTTCATCATACTGTCAATTGCACGATTCAATTCATATCTCTTCCGAATAATAGCTAATTTCTTAGCTGTGTACTTTACCTTTTTCATTTTCATGCTTCTCTCGTTTTAAGATAGTATTTATATTTTCCTCAGTAAATCCAAAGATTGAAGCAAACCTCTAAAATTCTGCCATTCTCTTCTCCGGTATCAGATTAAACATGCTGTTAATGGGCATGTCCCCTTCCATTGCCTTTTTTACCTTCTTTAGTTTCATACTTCTTATTTTTATAGTGATTGCAATCACAAATGAATAATTTGATATAATCAAAGACTTTCATAGCTATTTCTCCGCTGAGATATGCTATCTCTTCACCGTCTAAGGATATGCCGTTCATATTGGCTAAATCATCCTGTAGATGTCTTTGTTCGTGTATATAGGAATTAAAAAATTCCCTTTCTGATGAAGCACGTCCAATCGCCATGATTGTTATTCTATAGAGAAAGTTGGAGTAAGTAATACCTGTATCCAAACGACAAGAACGCATATTTTCTTCTGCGGTTAACAGGAACTCTTTACTCGCTCCGAACCTTCTCATTTTATGGACTATTTCATCAGTATCGTAACAGTCTACGGAATAGTATATATACACCTTCCAGCCTATCTTTGGTATGTAGAACTGCTGTCGTATCACTGTTAGAGCATATCATCCCAATTGATTACGATACCCTTCCCCATACAGTCCGCAAAGAAATGCCGAAACGCCTTCTCAGAGCCGCCATCCGGGTCGTCTATAAAGTCTCTCACAAACATAGCAAGGTATTGTTCATTCGGTATGGAAGACCCGAAGTAATCCGCTTTACACATGTTTGCTACGTAGACAGCGTTATAACCGTTATCATTCTTTAGCGTAATACTGTACTTTTTGAGAAGTTCGTCAACCTTTTCTTTAGGGATGGGAGTAATCTTACCTTCCTTTGTCTCCATCATAGAAACAGCCCAATCGCACATCTTCTTAGAGAAGTTGAATCCATAGTTAGAGAGGTAAGCTCTCATCTTCTCCGGTATTCTGTCGAATACATCAAAACTCATATTTCTGTCCATATTATAGTATATTAAGCAAGTGTTTCCTTGGTGACTTGATAGCACTAAGGAAACACCCACAATTGATATTAGCGACGACGACGACGTCTTCCTCTACGTTCACCCATGCGTTCGTCATAATCACGGTCGTAATCACGGTCATAGTTCCGATCATAGTCTTTACGACTCCAATCGCTATCACCTCTTTCACCCATGTTCTCGAACTCATCCAGAAGAGCTTCAAAATCTTCTGCTAAACATTCCAGACTTTCTTTAAAGTCTCCAACGGCACGACCGAGACCTCTTTCGTGACCCTTGTGGTTAATTTCAATCATTCCCATATTAATTAGGTTTTAGAGTTTGTTTTTTGTTTGTTAGAACCGTTCAGTTCTGAAAGCAAGGATTTGAGGTCATTCTTTATATCAAAGAGGTCTCCCTTTAAAGATTTAACCTCTGTTTCTAGAGAGCCTATCTTTTCTTCCTGCTGTTTGTCCTTGGCAAATTGAGGATTCAACTGTTTCAGTATTTCATCGCAGTTTTCAATTATTGATTTATGATAATCTACACTGCTGACAATTTGCTGACTCGTTTGAATCATGTTCTCAACCTCAGAAAGAATTGCTTCTTTCTTGTCTGAGAGAATAGCATTCGGATAAGAAAATACTTCCATGTTGGTCGGTATCTTCTGAAATTCCATCACTTCTTCACCGTATTTAATCTTGGCATCAATCACAGTTTCCTGTTGTGAACCAAAAGGTAATGAGGGATTGAAGGTCGGATACTTCGGAACTGGATTGCTCACATATTCTACCTGACCTATTTTTAGTACTGGTTTTTCTCCTTTTATAAGGATATAACATACACTTCCTTGTTTCAATGCACCAAACATATTCTTAACGTTTTATTTGTTTGACTTAGCTTCTGCTGCCGAAGCTGATACTGTTGTAGTTGACGGGAAAAAGTTAACTACTTGGAAAATTCCATCACACTTGTTGTAATAAACAAGCAAATAGTTACCATTCACGACTCTATTAGAGGTCATTGGAGCACCAAGACCATTAACAAGAGGAGTACCCGTAGAGCCTGCCGGTGGATTAGCAGAGGTTTGCAAAGAAACTGTAAATGCTGCTGAACCTGCACCACTTGAAGGTATTTGCGAAATACGCAACAACATTAGCCCTTCATTACATAATTGTCTGAATCGCCACGGACAGAGTGAATATGTAACTACACTACCCGTAGTCGTTACTGCAATGGTACGCAATTCGGGAATGCCCGAGCCATTCAATCTCCTAACAGGAAATCTCCTAGAAAGCATCTGATTGCTCCATTGAGCATAAGGTAAAAAATAAGGATTCATAATTATAATTTTTAAAGTTATTTACTCTAAAAAGGCTGACTTATTGACAATATAAACACTATCAATAAGTCAAAGTCTTTTTACTGATGATTAGCAGCCGCAACCATTGTTACAGCCGTTACCGTAAGGATAACCATAGCCATAATTGTAGCCGTCATTCAAGCCGCCTTGGCAACCAAACGGGTTGCAGGTCAAATAGGCAGGAACAGGGCACGGACGAAGCTGATTAACAAGATTTTGTGTCTGTTGCTGTGTCAAAGCAGACATCTGATAACCTTGTTTTTCATCACGCAACTGCTGAATTTCACGCTGCATTTCACGCATTTCAAGTTGACAGAACTTATCGTTGATAATTTGAGTTTGGGCATCAATCTTAGCACCGATAATGTTGAACTGAGTGTTAGCGTTGCTAGTCAGAGTGTTAGTCTGGTTCAGAGTAGCCAACTGGTTCTCATAACCTTGCTGTTGAATAGCAGTCTTTACATCGCAGCAGCATTGAGCCATCTGGTTTGCAATCTGGCAGTTTCCAGACTGGATGGCGTTGATGATTTGCTGAGAACTCATACCTACCTGACAGCCAACTTCGGATACCTTGGAGCTTACGCCATTGATAGCCTGTTGAATCTGACCTACAGAGCAGTTCAAGTTTGTAGCCAAGCTGTTGATAGCCTGTCCGTTTCCGGTGATTGCTTGCATCAAGAGTTCACGACCGTTGTCATTGTTGATAAGACCAGCGAGACCAGCGTTAGCAGGTACACCACCATCATTGCCACCAAAGCCGTTACCCCAGCCACCACGTCCCATCAATGGGAACAGGAAGAACAAGAAGATAATCCACATGAACCAACTACCGTCACCACCGAATCCGTTGTTTCCTTTGTTATTCATAGCCAGCAAAAGATTGGGGTCTAAGCCATTCTTCTGCAACAGCGGAGCAAGCATTCCTAACATGCCTGAACCACATCCACAACCCCCAGCTTCCGGGGTGTAAACTACAGTTTTGCTTTCCATAAAAATACGTTTTTAATGTAGTTCGACGTTGAACCACGCTTAAGAGAAACGAATATACCCGAATTAAACTATCGAATTTTTCTATATAGATAATCGTTTGAGTACAAGTCGATTATAATAAACTTTGGAATTTATTTTGATAGGACTGATAATAATACTACATTTGTGTCAAAATCATTACATACATGGAATTGGCATATAAATTTCAAAAGAAAGTAGATGAGATATCAGATGTGATATGTGAATACTTTAACATCAATGAGCAGGAAATCATAAGTAGGAATATAAGCGAAAAGGTAGCGAACGCCAGATACTTTTTATGGTATATCTTACATTATGAAATGAGACTATCGGCAAAAAAGTTATCTAATATATATTTTAGAGAGCCGAGAAATGTATTCCGGGGGATATCAAAAATAAAACAAGGAATTAAAAATCAGCCTTACTATAAAGCAATCTATGCTGACTTATATAAAAAAGTAGAACCCCTCATACCCGAAGATATAGAGAGGTTCTTAGAAAACATGGAAGAAAAAAGAAATATCAATTAATCCAAACCTTCAAGCCATAAGAACCTTTTGGATGTCCGGCATAAAGCAGGCTACTGAACATTGTATTGATACTCCTTATCAATTGAGTTTGTATTCTCATCTCAGCTAATAAGGGGTTGCTTTCTACATCATTGCTGAGTAAAGCCCGAATGTTCTTTATTTCCAAATTCGTATCAGCAACATAGAAGCGCATACTGTTCAATAGGGCTTCCAATGCTTGTGCGGTATCTTCGGTAATAGATTTGATACCTTCTTGCAAACCGGATAATCCAGAAGCATCTTGTTTGAAAAGCCAATCTTTCAACCATTCAGGAATCCGCTTGTCTATATCATTGAATATATTATCCAATTGATTCGCAAAATTCTTAGTCGTATCTTCATCTAAATTGGGAACTTCGCCTGCCGCTGCTTCATATGCTTTAATATATTCATTATAAGCAGCTTCCATTTTCTTCTTTTCACCAGCATAATCAAATCCAGCTATTTTTGCAGCATATTCGGCAGAATCTCCCCACGCTTCATCCCATTTTCTTATTTTTTCTTGTGCGTTTTGATATCTTTTAAAAGCATCTTCGGCAGCAGCAGCTTTAGGAGTTAAAGCACTCCAATAATCATCTACCCATTCTTGCAATTTTGGTTCAATAAATTTCTGTATAACCAATTGCTTTAGAATATTTGAAACAATATCATGGACTGAATTTCCCCATGCTGTAGCTGCATCTGTCCCTTCTGCAAAAGCATCGAATAAAGCATCTCCTAATGTAGAAGCCAAGTCTTTGAAAGAGCCGACTAAGTTCTCTTTCATTTCTGTAAACAAGTCTTCTATATCATTCTCTAAATCATGGATTGCTTCTCTCCATTCATCTATACGGTCGTCGTCCGGCTTTTTCTTTCCTTGTTCAGCCTCTATCATTCGATAGTAGCTATCAATCTGTTTTTGTAAAAGTTCAATTCGTTCTGAACTTTTAGCATAGGCATCTATAGATAACCCGTTTTCAATGGCACGAGTCAAGTCCTCGTATGCCGTTTGTAATTGCTTTACCTTCTTTGTTTCAGATTGAATTGCCCTTTCTCTTTTCTTATCTCCGATGGCAAATATAGCTCCAACTGTTTCAAAGACACCAGCAGCAGCCTGTAAATATCCCATAGGCCCCTGTGCCAAACCAGCAGCGATATTGCTTACACCTCCAAGTATTTCAGAAGTAGAACTAAGTGCATCTTTAGCTCCGGCAGAAAGATTTCCCAAGGAATTATTCATTGCATCTGTTAGTCCGGCTGTCTCCGATGCAATCTTAGAAGCATATGCCGCTGCTTTCTTTAACAGTTCTCCTTTCTTTTCTCCATCATCTAATCCATTTTTAGCAGTGACTTGGGCGTTCTTTTCTACGCTTAACTCCTTATTTAAAACTTTCAGACGTGCTTTATCAGTGTTTAAAGTTATCTTCTTAATATTTGCTTCCTTTGAATTGACTCCTTTTTTATTAACAGCGTCAGTATATTCTTTTTCAGATAAAGCAATAATATCTTCTAATATTTTTTTCTGTTCTTCTAACTGGTCAATATTTTTAGAAGCGTCTACATATTGAGACTCTAAATCTTTCTTTTCTCTTAAATAGTGGATATATCCTTTGATGTTGGGCAACAAGTCCTTAAACGGATTTCTGGATTGAATCTGTTCATCTATCTTGTTCATTTGGTTGACAATCTCTTTGAGTTGATTAGGCGGCAAATCACCTAATGATTCTCTAAGAGATGCGAGTTTAGCTTTCATCTGTTCAAGTACTCTGGTAGATACTTTATCCAAATCTTCAAACATGGATATATACATATCACTTTCCTTAAACTCATCAAAGGCTTGCTTATCTAGTTTTTGCTTTGTTTCTTTCTTTATATTTTTAGTAATTTCCTCTTTCTGGTCAGGAGTAAACTCTGATGGTATATTTGCCAATTTAGCCTGTTCTTCCAGCCGGATACGTATTCTCTCCGAAGATGCTTTTTTCAGATATTTAGCATAATCCTTCAACCGGACATCTAACTCTTTATTTTCAGCAGCAGTTATCATCTTGGATAACTTATAATAAGAATCCAATTGCTGTTGTCCCAATTTTGACAAGTCAGGATAAGCCTCTTCCAATGCTTTACGGATATCATTTAAGCTAGAAACATCCACATGGAATAGTTGCTTTATCAAGTCATTATCCAAACCTTGTGTTTTGAGGTCTATGGATAGTTCATATCCGGAGAACATATTCTCAATCTTTCTTTCAAAATCAGCTATGTTTTGCTCCGAAACAGATATGGATACTTCTGACCTTAATTGTGCGGCAGCAGCAGCCCATGCACGTCTTAATTCTTCTCCGGCTTTTCCACCAATAGTTTCAGCAATGCTCTCCATCTCGGCAGCAATAGAAGCCTTGTCGAAGTCTAATTCAAGAGGTTTACCGAACAAATTTTGATAAGCATTTCCAAACTCCTTAGTCAAAATGTTTTTTGCATCGGCAGCACCTTGGGTTTTCCTCAACTTTTCATATTCGGATTGCAGGCGTTTTAGCAAATCGAGTTGGGCTTTCAATCGTTTTTCATAAGCGCTTTCTTCTCCTTTTTGCTGTGATTTGGTATAATACCCATAACTCTTTGCAAAGGCTTCCAATTCATCAGCACGTTTCTTATATAAAGC
>OMCA01000211.1_pt1 | contig 37941 bp, 33 predicted proteins | sample 1673621 | NCBI WGS metagenome assembly OMCA01 (sample SAMEA103958117, study PRJEB25191) | human gut metagenome | biome: human-associated habitat [ENVO:00009003]; feature: intestine environment [ENVO:2100002]; material: feces | place: Germany | collected 2013/2015
ATGTTCTGTTTTATGAATCAATATTATTTATGTTTTATTTAACAACAATGTTGTAAATTTTATTTTTTACATAAATTTGGCTGGCAGGATTATTTCCAACAAGAATAACCACCAGATGAGGCTGTTTGGATAAGTTACCCACCTTTACTTTAAGATTGTCCAGTATTTTTTTTGATACAGCTTTTCCATCAAGAATCATCAATTATTCTCCTGCGGCAAATTCAGTCTAAAATAGAATTGTTCAACAGCATCACTTACCAACTTAGATTTCCTATCTAATTTACCACTTGCCAGACTTTCATCAAAAGGAATTGACCCAAGTATATCAATTTCCGCCTCTGCTAGCTGCTCCGCAATTATATTCATATCTTCATTTTTTACCTTATTAACAACAATACCCAGCTGTCCGCCAGCAGCATATTTTGCAGAAAATTCAGATATTCTTTTGGCAAGGTGTATGGAATCAATTGACGGATTAGTTACAATTAAAGCTAGATTAATATCTGTATCCACGAGCTGACTTAGATATTTTAAGTCAAATTCACAATCAAAAATAACAAAATCATATCTTTCTATCAAACGTTGGCAGGCATCATTTATTTGTGATGTAATAGGGCATCTGCAATCTTTTGCGCCTACAAACCAGGACACTATAATATCGACATTATCATTTAAAGAAACAATAATATCCTCCATAGCCCATTCTACATATTCGTGTTTTGTCATTCCTTCAGGAATCCCCGTTTTATACTCATGCTTACCGCTGCGTATGCCATAGATTGTATTACGGATATCTAAACCGAATGAGTGCGCTAACTCACTGGATAAATCGTTATCAAATAGTAAAATTGATTTTTCTGGGAATTTATCCTGCAAAATTTCTAATAAAGCTTTAGTTATAGTAGTTTTTCCGCTTCCGCTTTTTCCGATTATTGCGACAAGCTCGCCCTTGTTTACTTCAAAGCTGATATTTTTCAATGCTTGAACCTGTGTGTCACCGTCACGGAAAGTCTTTGATATGTTGTCGAGTCTGATCATTTACTTTTCCTCCTTTATCTGCATAATAAGCGGTTTTCTCTTAATGCTCACCATAACGGGCAAAATGGCTATCACTGCCGTTGCAATGCCTGTCAGCATAAAAACAAGTGTTGTACGGAGTGACATAAATATAAGAGATGAAACAACAACGCCGACAAGGTTTATAATCAGCACCTCGGCGCTTATCCTGAGCAGGATATCCGACTGTGAAGCGCCGCAAATCATGTGTATGAGCAGTTCACGGATATTTTTTCTGACATAGAGCAGGGTTGACTGTATCATTGAAAATACCGCAAGAATAATGATTATTGACGATATGACGATGAGTGAAATATCGGCTTTTGTAGAAACAAGGTCGATAAGCTTTCTTGTTTCATCGGCAGATATGAAGTTATATGTATTCATGCCGTTTTCTGCGGCGTAATCATTTATTGCGGCAAGGTCGGATTTATCATCGGCATAGATAAGTGAGGTGGGGTAATCAATGCCTTGTGCTTTCATGCTTTCAATGCTCATGACAGGCGTAAATACATCGTCATCGGCGGAAACGACAGAGCTTTTGTCACCTTTCAAAAAGGTTGTTTTCATGCCGCTTTTCAGTATACCGACTACCTCGTATTTATCAAGGTACAAGTCGCCGATGCTATAGTCGTTTTCAAAGTCACTGCCGAGAACTACGGGCGGATTATCTGACAGATCTTTGCTGTATTCTGTATTTTGGAACAGCCGTCCTTTGCTTACTTCAAAGCCGAATATATCAAAGTAATGCTCTGTAATTACCGTCAGAGAATAGTCTGTGCTGTCTTTTTTTTCATAAAGGTAAGAACATCCTTCGGTTTTATAGTTTTCGGCTATGTAATAGCTGAGGTTTCTTGCCTTTTCTATGTCGTCATAATCAGTCCATATTCCGCCGTCGGTGTAAATATTGGGGTTTGACGGGCTGTAGCAGTTTTTGGGAAAATCAAAGCCGTCAAGGGCATTCACAGTTACAGTTTTATATGCGGTGATACTGCAAAGATCGCCTATAACAAAGAATGCTACTATCATCTGGAATGTAAGAAGCAGGCAGGAAAGCAGATTTGACTTTATATCGAAAAGAATTATTTTTATAAGCTGCTTGTTCATAACACTCTCCTTAACGAAATGACCTGTTCGTGCGAATACTTGTCACTCAGACTGTAGGAAATTATACCGCCGATAAGAAGAATGAACGCCACGGATATAAGTCCTGCGGAAATTCTGATATTGCCGAGATAATAAGAAACGGCAGGAATAAGAGTAAGGAGCAGTGTGACAATAAAGCCGATAAGTATGCCGACTGCGGAAATTATAAGAAAATTTATGAATATCATTTTTTTAATGTCCGCATCATCTGCACCGCATATACGGCGAGCCATTATTTCGGAGCGTTTGGAGTTTATCCATGACCATGTGAACACGCCCGAATTCATAAGAATAAGCAGACCGATAAGCAATATTGCAATGATGATAACTATATTGCCTGATGTAAAGAGATTGCCTTTTCCCGCTATCTTGGATATATCATCGGTTCTGATATTGGTATCGGGATTTTTCCCGGTTATATCTGATTTTATGCTTTCGGTGACTGAGGGCGTTTTATCTTTGTTGTCAATTATAAGCGTCAGGCCCGAAAACCGCACCGTGCTGCCGCTGAGCTTATCAGACTGCAATATGAAATCGCTGTCTTTACCTCCGTATATGTTGATACTGCTGACGGTGTAATTCTGTCCGATGAAGTTTATCGTTTTTCTGCCGTTTATCGTCATACAGTACGGCTCAAGTTCGGGCTTTATCACGGCGGTCGGTACGCTGTTTTCAGAAGATGTTTTTTCGTAGTCAAACAGGGCGTAGCCGGAATTGTATTTGGTTACGAGTTTTATTGCACCGACAGCTTTATACTTTGACAGTATATCGCCTAAATCGCTGTAGGTAAGGGCGCTTTCAGAGTTGTTGTCCTGATTAACTGTTATTATTTCCGCATTATCCGAAAGCCTGCCTGCGACGCCTGAGCTTACTGAATTTAAAAACATGGAAATGAGAAAAGCGCAAAGAAAATACGTTACGGCAAAGAATGTTATCATCATGCCGCTTTTGTTAAATAATTGTCTGATATTATCACCTCATAATTCAAATCTTGTATGCTGTTATTAACATATAGTGCGAAAGAGTGTTTCGCAAATTTGACATTTTTATTATATATGATTTATTTAGATTTTTCAATAGAATTTTTGAAATATATTACATTTTGTCGGTTTGCAATAGAGATGTAAAAGAGCGGCAGAAAAGCTAAACCTGTGTGTTGCAGTTAAGTTCAGAAAAAGCAACAGGACACAAAGCAAACCCTTTATGAATGCGGTAATGCACCCGTCTCCGTCAAGCGATAACAGAATATCCGCAATCGCATCACGGTAAGGAATATAAAGTTTTTGATTATTCTTAAAAAAACAAAATCCGCAGGACTTGCTCATTTAAAGCTGAGCAGTCCTGCGGTTATGTTATTTCGTTCTTTTAAAGCGGACGGTTGTTTTAGCGTTGCAGTCGGATTACAAGCACTCTCAGCCTTGTCCGTAATAGGCGTTTGCACCGTGCTTGCGAAGATAATGCTTGTCAAGAAGCTCCTGCTGCATTCTTCCTGCAGTGGGTGCGATAGTGAGGGCGTGGTAATTCATAAATGCGACTTCCTCAAGCACTACAGAATTATGCACCGCCTCGTGTGCGTCTTTGCCCCAAGTGAACGGACCGTGACTTTTGACAAGCACCGCAGGGATAGTCATAGGATCGATGTTGTTGAATGTTTCGATTATGACCTTTCCTGTTTCCTTTTCGTACTCGCCGTGAATCTCCTCGGGAGTCATGGCACGGGTGCAGGGTATTTCACCATAAAAGTAGTCGCCCTGTGTTGTGCCCATCGGCTGAATGCCTGCACCTGCCTGTGCAAACGAAGTAGCCCAGCGGCTGTGGGTATGCACGACACCTCCGATAGCTGAGAAGGAACGATATAGCTCAAGATGAGTAGGCGTATCACTGGACGGCTTCCACTTGCCTTCGGCTGTTTTTCCTGTTGCAAGTTCGACCACCACCATATCCTCGGCAGTCATTTCCTCATACGGTACACCGGAGGGTTTTATCACCATCATTCCGCTCTCACGGTCAATTGCGGAAACATTTCCCCAGGTGAACGTTACAAGGTTGTATTTCGGGAGCAGAAGATTGGCTTCAAGTACCTCCTGCTTTAATTTCTCTAACATATTGCGTCCTTTCTTACTTTGCCGCTGCGTATTGTGCCGCAAGTCCACGTTTGTAGTTTTCCATAAATCCGGCAAAACCCTCTGCACCGTTCTTTTCGGGCTGAAGCGTGGTGGATTCCATACCGACGAATACCTCGCTGTCAAGGAATTCCGACAGTGATTTTCCGCCGCCGCATACAGTATATGCCGCAAGCAGAGCCATTCCCCATGCGCCGCCCTCTCCGGCGGTCTTCATAACGGAAACGGCACAACCCAGCCCGTCGGCAAGGAACTGCTGTGCAACTCCTTTTGTCTTGAACAGACCGCCGTGTCCTGTTATTTTTTCAACGGAAACCTGCTCCTTTTCAAAAAGTATATCCATTCCGAGTTTCAGTGCCGCCATAGTAGAGTATATTTCCGCACGGAACAGATTTGCAAGATTGAATTTTCCGTCGGGAGTGCGGAAATACATCGGTCTGCCGTTTTCCGCTCCTGCAACAGGCTCGCCTGAAAGGAAATTATACACAACGGTGTTGCCGCAGTCGGGGTCGCCCGTCAGTGCGTGATAATACAGCATATCATAAAGTGCGGGTTTTGCGATAGGGTGACCGCTGAGCTGTGCAAATTCACCGAATATCTTCACCCATGCGTCAAGCTCGGAGGAGCAGTTGTTGCAATGCACCATAGCAACGGGAGCACCGCAGGGAGTAGTCACTACGTCAATTTCCGGGTAGTAGCCCTTAAGCGGCTTGTCGAGAACAAGCATAGCGAATATCGAGGTGCCTGCCGATACGTTTCCGGTTCGGGGAAGCACACTGTCGGTCGCTGTCATTCCCGTACCTGCGTCACCTTCGGGAGGGCATAAGGGAACTCCCGGCTGCAGTGTACCTGTCGGGTCGAGCAGCTTAGCGCCGTCGGCGGTCAGAAACGCCTCCTTTGCACCTGCGTTAAGCACTGAAGGGAGAACTTCCGCAAGCTTTACTGAGAAACCTTTTGCCGAAAGCACCTCATCAACCTTTTTGATGTAATCTGCGTTGTAACCGGTGCGGTCCACAGGGAAGATGCCGGACGCTTCGCCGATACCGACCTGTCGCTTTCCGGTAAGACGGTAGTGGATATAGCCTGCAAGCGTATTGATATGAGCAATATGTCTGACGTGTTCCTCGCCGTTCAGTATTGCCTGATAGAGATGAGCTATGCTCCAACGCTGTGGAATGTTGAAGCAAAGCAGCTCTGACAGCTCGGATGCCGCCTGCTCTGTGATAGTATTGCGCCATGTGCGGAACGGAACGAGTAAGTTATCGTCCTTGTCAAATGCCATATAACCGTGCATCATTCCGGAAATACCCATTGCACCGTAGGTAGTCGGAGTTACTCCGAACTTCTGCCTTATATCCTCTGTGAGTGCCGCATAACAGTGCTGTAATCCTGTTGTGATGTCATCAAGGGAATAAGTCCACACGCCGTTTTCATAGCGGTTCTGCCACTCGTGACTGCCGGAAGCGATCGGGGCAAATGTGTCGTCAATAAGCACTGCCTTTATTCTGGTGGAACCGAATTCGATTCCGAGATATGTCTTTGCGTTTTGTATCTTCTCTTGTAATGTCATATTATCACCTCTTGAGAGCCGCAGTAGCGTCAAGCAATTCAAGCTGCCGCTCAAAACTGTTTATGTCGGTCTTGTCATCGATCATAACAAGCTCCGTGTTCATCATTTTTGCAAACAGACGTATATCTTCTGCTGTAAATTTAAAAGACAAGTTATAGATAAATCTGTTACAAATTTAAGTTTTGTCTGTATTGCTTTTTTATTGTAACACAAAAGATAAGTAAATGCAATGCATGAATTGAACATTTTTGCCGGAACGATTTGTGCATTTGTCACAAAACAGATGTTTTTGACTTACAAATATCGTGCTGAGTAAAAACTGCTTGACAAACAGCGGACAAAGTTGTATTATATATGTAGACAAATTTGTATTCTTTTGCACGAACTTGTGCTTTGCATAGAGGTGATAATTAATGACTAAATATGAAGCTGTTGCACAGGCAATTAAAACCGATATTGAAAACGGTTTGTATAAAGAGGGACAGCCGATTCCTACCGAGGAGCTGCTGACAGCTCAGTATGATGTGAGCCGTCAGACGATACGCAAGGCATTGTCGCTCCTTGTAGAGGACAATCTTATATTAAAGCGTCAGGGGAGCGGCTCGGTGGTACGGCCGAAGCGGCTTAATCCAAGGACAGGAAAGATAGCGGTGGTTGCAACATACATCAGCGACTATATTTTCCCAAGTCAGCTAAGGGCAGTAAATGATGTATTATCCGAAAACAAGTATACCGCTGTTCTTTCTGCGACACGCAACCGTGTTTGCAACGAGCGTGCGATCCTTGAAGAAATACTCAAGGATCCCGTTGACGGAATACTGATAGAGGGTACAAAATCGGCTATGCCGAATCCTAATTTCGATTTGTATGAAAAACTGATAGAAATGGATATACCTGTAGTATTTTTCAACGGATATTATCCGTCGCTCAGCGGCACATATTCTGTATGTGCGGATAATCAGGCAGGTGGTGCAGAGCTTGTGCGGCATCTTATTGAACGTGGTCACACAAAAATCGCAGGCTTTTTCAAAAGCGATGACATTCAAGGTCATCAGCGGTATTCCGGCTTTATTTCGGAGCTGTTTCGCAACGGTCTGATAATTCCCGATGAGAATGTGTTCTGGTACATTACCGAAACAAAGGAGGATCTTTTCAATAATCCTCAGGAGGTATTGAATCGTCTTGGCGATAATACGGCGGTCGTATGCTATAACGATGAGGTGGCGTTCGGACTTATTAAGTGCCTGCTTTCAGCCGGCAGACGTGTTCCTGACGACGTTGCCGTAGTCAGCTTTGACAACAGTAATCTTAGCCGGATCTCTCCGGTCACGATAACATCGCTTTCCTATGAGGACAGAAACATAGGCAGAATTGCGGCTCAGAAGCTCGTTGATATTCTGAACGGCAAGGAGGTTACGTCCGAGGTGTTGCCGTGGACTTTTATTCAGAAAGAAAGCTCGTAAATATGAAGGGCTGTTTTATCAGAGTATCTTCAGACCGCAAAACCGGAGGCTTTAAAGCTATGTCGGGCAGTATAAGAATTTGATTTTTTAAACCGCATTGTTGTGCGGTTTATTTTTTTCGCTGTGCAGAAGCCTTGACATTTGTTGCAATCGGCTAAGAAGTAACAGCGGCAGTAAAAACAAATCCCTGTCCTGCAGGCACTTGTGTTATTTTGTAAAATGTGTTATTATATTTTTGACAGTAAAAGTCGGCTGTTCCTGTTTTTAGGGTAAGCCATAATAAACGAATAAACGGGAATGAAATATCGCCGCCGCAATTTCGGCGGTGCCTGTGAGCCGAACAGTATTAAGGAATTTGCGTCCGATATAGGTAAGAGGATTAGATTATGAACAGCATTTTGAAAAAAATCAGGCAAAGCGATGCCTTTAACAAGGAAAACAGGGTTTCCCGTATAAAAGCTGTCATATTGATGAGCCTGTTTACCTTTACCTTTTTGGAGGCTGAGTTTTTATTTGTTGATATGATTTCCTGCACAGTATCGGGCGATAAGTCGGTAAATGCTCAGAATTACGCTCTCGGCGCAAGCGTGGTGGGATTTGCTCTGTATCCTCTGTATTCAAGGCTTTGCAAAAAGGCTCTGCAATCTGTAATTTCTATCGTGGCTGCCGTGCTGTCGGTCGTCTGTCTTTTTCTGATATGCCGTCACAGCACTTACACATTTACATTGTGTATGGGGCTTGTGCTGTTTTTGATCCTCGGTCTGTTCGGAAGTGCGGTGTTTTATAAATCGCTGTGTCTGTTGGAGGATAACACTTATATCGCACGTCTTGCAGGCTTATCCTATATGCTCGGAACATTGCTCCAGATTGCTAATAATAACCTGATCCACATTGATATTATCGAAGCTGCGGTGCTTTCTTTGTTTATATTGCTACTGGCCGTTATGCTGATAAGAGCGGAAAAGAACAGCATCGTTCCTGCGTTCCCGAAAAACGAAGCTGGCGAGAAAACCGATAAGGCGGGCAAAGAAGTCGTAAAAATCAGCGTTTTACTTGTTTTTTTGGTTGCGTTTATGACCTGTATTTTCAGCACAATGGATAATGCAATTACCCTTTATCACGCAAACGGGGTGGTGAATATCGGACAGTGGCCGAGAATACTCCTTGCGCTCAGCGGACTTGCGGCAGGATTTTTGTTCGATTTTGGCGGCAGAAAGTATATGAGTATGATTATGTACTGCGTAATGATCCTGTCAACCATCTGCCTTGTTATTCTCAGATTTGCGGGGCCGATTATGCTGGGGCTGGTTATCTTTTATTTATCCGCAGGTTTCTTTGTTGTATTTTTTACCGCTTCTTTTATGGAGATTGCCCGTTATTCAAAAACTCCCGAGCTTTTGTCGGGGGTTGGCAGAGCAGTCAATAATTTTGTCGCCGTGCTGATCTCGGCAGGCTCTCTTGCCCTTTTGAATTCGGACAATAACATTGCGATAATCACCATTGAGCTGATTTTATTTGTATTGGCAAGCATCATAGCATTTTTCTATACCAATAAGAGAAAAACGTTTTTTGATGAGCTTTCCTCAACAGGCGGCGACAAACTGAGCGACAAAGAGATATTAAAAAAGCTGTCGGAAAAGTTTTCGCTCACTCCGAGAGAAGCCGAGGTATTCGGGCTGTTGGTAAACACCGAGGACGGATTACAGACGATAGCAGACAATATGTACATATCAAGACGAACTCTTGAGCGGTATGTATCCGCCATATACGGAAAAACGGGAACTAAATCCCGTATCGGTCTTGTTTCTCTTTACAACAACATATAAAATATCCTAATGCTTGTACCTTCCGCTAAGGCGGGAGGTATTTTTTTGCGTTATATCGTAAAAACCGCATTGTTATGCCGATTTTTATAAAATGGCGGAAGTCCGCCAACCTGTTTTTTGCAGATTGGCGGACTTCCCTTATATACAGCGGAGAGTTATTCAGATATAATTACAATAACAAACGGTGTATGAAACGACACGATGACAGCTTGCAATAGGACATATTCAGAAAGGGGAGCGGATTATGAATATGCGGCATTGTGCTTTACCGGACAGAAAAACAACAAAACGAACACTTCCGTATAATCGGCAGTATGTGATACTTGCAATTTACGAAGTGCTGGACAAAAACGGCGCCGAATATAAAAAAGAGGACGCATCGACCATATTATCGGAAATATCGGTGTACGGAAATTCAAGCCTTTTTTCCGTTTCGGTGAGCAGGCAGGAGGAAGGTACCGAATTATCCGTAACGATGGTCAGACAGTGCGAGGGATTGTCGGAATCCGGCGTGCAACGAGCTATAACAGCCGTAGCCGACAGCATATCGCAATATCTTGAAAACGAGCTTGTTTTAAGCAAAATCAAATCATAAATAATACAAGTGGAGGAATTGCCTATGAAAAGAATAGGAGAATATTTCGCAGGAGTATATAAAAATGCTTTTGCAAGGTGGATTTTCGGGATAACCGCATCGCTTGTCATTTTACCCGATCTGATAAAGACCGTTTTGCTTTGCATAAAGAAAGAAACGTTAGCGGCGGGTACGGTGTTTATTGCCGATGTGTTATGCGTTGTATGTGCCTTCGTTTTCGCATTTTTTGCAGTTTGCTCAATCGGAAAAACGGCAAAGGAAGCTGTCGCAGTATGGCTTAAGGGCTGTATTCCCTGTATAGCGGCACTGTATGGCGGAAAACTCCTGACGGTGCTTTTTGTCAAGTGCTTCGGAACGGTCGGTGAATTTATAGGGATAGCCGCCGGCGGAATACTGCTCGGACTTTCGTTTTATCTGCTAAGCTGTGCTGTTAACGGCGGCATTAAAGGAAAAGTCGGCAGAAAGTTACTTTTGACAGCGGTATACATATTGCTTGCGATCGTTTTTGCGTATTTTTTGCCGTATATTTTCGGGCTGGGTATTGAATCGGCCTTTGCACAAAAAAGGGTGTGGTGTATAAAACTCATAGCCGAACTTATCTATGCGGTGTTTTGTTGGGTGCTGATTGTTCCCGTACTTAAATTTGTGTGCCACGGGAATCTGTCAAAGGCAGGAACGGACGAACAAAACACATCGGCACAAACGAAAAAATCAAGTCTTGGCTATATACCTACTGCTGTAGGTGCGGCGGTACTTACAATCTGCACCGTGATGACTTTTCCCGCAACGATTTCGTCTTCCGACAGGCTGAAGGCTGAATACTACAGCCGCACAAATACGGCGTGCTATAATCTGCTCGGAGGGCACATCATCATGGCGGTCAACGACTACAGGGAGATTCAGCGTGAGCTTGAGATATGGAAAGAAATAGCCGACGGCGGTTGGAATGATATTTCCGAGAGCGAGATAGCAACAAATCAGATGCTGGCTTATCTTGATACTTATGCCAACCACACAGATGACCGACTTGAAACAATGGAGAAGTATTATACGGCAGGCTATATAAAAGATACCGATTTCTGCTTTGATATGCTTGCAGAATATAAAAATGCCGATGAACTGACGGCTGAGCAGAAAAATCGCCGTACAGAAATACTGACGAATTTAGCGGCAAACGGAATATATGTCGGCGGATTGCCCGATGTTGCGGAAAATGCCGCAGTTATGGCAGAAGTGATTGAAACGGCTTTCTCTTACCAAAACAGCTTCGAATATGCCGAGATGCTCGCTAAAATGCGGGTAGGTGTTACAAACGGCACGAACATTGCCGATTCTGTCGGTACCGGTATCACCTATCAGCTTGTAAGCCAAGCTGTCGAAAAGGCACTGGAAGCTCCAGAGGATTTCGTATGGAGCTACATAGCGGTTATGTTTTATAACAATCAGGAGCAGCATTCGCTTTACCTCACTGCTGACTATTCGGATGACAAAAGAATTCTTGCCGTAGTCGAAAACTTTGAAAAACAGTTCGAAAAACAGCTCGGAAATGATATAACCAAAGAGGAACGGCTCGGTATCAAAAAGCTGGTCATGCAGACTTATCTTAGGGCATTGGCGCTTGACAAGTGTGCGGATTACGGCTTGGAAGCACTCAAGGAATTCGACAATTTCTTTATTCGTGAAAATACTATGTATGCGCTTTTGAAAACGGGACGGTACGATGAATGTCTTAAGCTCGCAAACGAGGTACAGGACGATACAAACCCCGTTCCCCTCTATTATGCGGCGGCGGCAACGCTTGAAAGCGGAGAATTTGATGCTTCTGCAGAGTATGTACTGGAGCTTGCAAAGCAGGTAAAGACGAGTGAATATCCTAAAAAAGCGGACGAATTACTGCATTCCTACTTTTCCTTGCTGGTGGTGGATACCGAAACCACAAAAGCAAAGTACAGCCTTCTCAGCGATGAGCAGATAAACAAGCTTAACAGCGACGAGTTCCTGAAGAATTATCTGGCGGCTTATGTCAATGCCTGCTACCCGTCTTACGGCGGTCATTCTATCTATGATGACGCCTATACAGAGGCTATGGAAACAGCGCTTGCCGCAGCTGATCGGGTAATTTCAGAGCGTGGCGAGCTGTGTTATCCTTATTATCTCAAGGGCGTGACGCTTATGCAACAGAAAAAATACGATGAGGCTGTGGCGGCTTACAAAAAAGCGATAGATTATAAGAGTGATGATCCGATGATATGGTATGCGCTTTATGCCGCATACGAGGAACTGGAGGAGTGGGAAAATGCCTATACCGCCGCAGAGATTGCTATCGGTCTTAGTCCGTGGTTCAATTATTACAGTGATTATGAGGGTATAGGTATCCATCCGTATTCATATCGTGATGGTGCGAAAGCAATGATAGAAAAGCAACATGAAGTATCGCAGAAAGGTGGGAATGAATAATGACGATTATTATTTCAATTGTAATCTTTCTTATTCTGACAATGCAGACCTTCTTTCTGGGAGGTACTGTCTGGCTCGGAGTTGTCGGAATGCTGTTGTCGGCGGCAGGGTTCGTATTGCCTTTCGTGCTTAAAAAGCGGAAGAAGTATCTTGGCAACGCATCGGCTCTTGCGGGAATTGTTATATCGGTTGTGTGCTGTTTATTTATTACATCAGACTCAGGCACGGGTACGCTGCGGCAAAAAGAGATACTTCTTGGGCAAATGGTCAGTGCCGAAACAGCGGAGAACGCCGAAGAAAAATATGCTGATTATGTCGAAGCTTACGGCGAGGACGATTCTTCCGCACTCTGTCTTGCACAATACTATATGCGAGCGGAAGAAGCGGATAAGAGCAGGTCGATGCTTTTTAAGCTCAAGAATATAACAAGCATAGATTATTATTGCACAATGGCAGAATGGTACAGCAAATTCGATAAGGGCAATTTCTCTTATGTAGTCAGCACGTTGCTTGACGCAGTTGCCGAGCATCCGTACTGGGCAAAGGGGCATCTGATGCTGGGACTTTCCTATTACGAAAACAATGACAATACATCTGCAATCTACTATTTGAAAAAAGCACATCTTCTCGATATGTCGGACGGTTATTCGCTGTGCTACCTTGGGGTAATCTCCTATGACAGAGGAAGCTATAAGGCGGCGGAGAAATATCTGTCGGACGCAAAGGCACTGGCAGGAAAAGACAGCTATCTGTTAAGTCTTGTCGAAACATATCAGGAATGTGTAGCAAGGGAGGTGTCATAATGAGAAAAAAGACCTTTTCGCTTATACTAAGCGGCATATTGCCGATTACCGCTTTGTCGTTTACCGCTTTTGCAACCGGAGGAGATACAGCAGGCAGACCGGTTACGCCTCCTTCTGCTACCGATGTTATCTTCCGCAACCGAAGCGTATACAGCCTCGCTTAACTTCTGGAACGATTACGGCAACAATATATCAGACGGTTTTAATCTGGCAGGAGAGAGCTGGAATAGCGTAAAAAATACGCCCGGCTTCGAAACAAGCTACGGCGATGCGGTGAAGACAGGCGACGGAATCTTTTCTGCCGCAGGATTCGCCACAAATTTAATGGATTAGCTTTCTGCGGCAAATCAGCTTACTCATCCGCAGGATAATCCCTACGCATCACACCCGGCACTGTCAACAGCATACGATACGCTTACCGCATGGCAGGCTATGATGAATTGGGCGGATATGGCTGTGGGGGATAAGGACCCGACAGGAACGGTAAAGGGTATGAACTTACTGCTTGGCGAGGCGGTGAAGAATTGGTCGGATGTTGCAACGCAGACAGCCTTACTGGATTATGCCAATCACAGTACGCTTATCGGAACGGTCGATATTACACTTCAAAATGTCAACGATTATTATACAGACCTGTTTCAGAATGTGTTTTATCCATCAAGAGATGCCGAATGGTCGTTAGAGGACTGGTGGAAAAAGAGCTATTATGATAAGCTGAACTTCTATGCACAGATGGTAAGGGAGGGACGTGAAAAGGAGTTTGAGTGGCTGCGTGACGAACTGCTGAATATGGCTCCTAAGGCAGGCAGTACAATCCTGCCGAATCACGTTACGGCGAAAAAACCGAACATATATCTTTATCCCGAAACAAAAACAGAAATAACGGTCATATTCGGTAAACCGGGTTATCTTACCTTGTCGATTCCCGAATATAATGACGGATGGACGGTAACGGCTTCGCCGGACGGCACGCTTACCGATAAGGATAAAAACAGCTACGGTTATCTGTTCTACGAAGCTCTTGTGAAAAGGAAAGCGTTTTCGACCGAAGAAGGCTTCATTATTCCTGCAAATAAACGTGCGGAAGCCTTCCGTGAAATACTGACTTCTTACGGCTTTAATGAGCAGGAAACTGCAGATTTCATTGAATACTGGGCAGATTATCTTAAAGATGGCACGGATTATGTCATGCATCCGATGATGACCGATGGTGTTGATAATGCGATGCCGCTGACTTTCTCGGTAAAGCCTGACAGCATATACCGTATATGGTTCGGATTTGCCGAATACAGCGGTGATGAAATAATGCCGCCCGAAATTACGCCAATCGTTCGTAGAGGCTTTACGGTTGTTGAATGGGGAGGCGCTGTTCTGGATTGAGTCAATGCCGCGAATAAAATTGAGCCGTTGCACTTTATTTGTGCAACGGCTCGTTTTGGTGTCTGTATGCTTATTTGCCTTCTTTGCCGAAATTGGACGATAATGCGCTGAGAGGAAACGGCGGATTTGCAAGCGGTTTGCAGGCAAGCGATAACAGCAGATATTCGTTATCGTCTGCGGCAATCCTGTTTATTTTAAGCTCACCGCATTTCTTACAGCGGTGTATCAGCGCCCATTCACCGTCGGGACGGACATAAATGCTGATAGGCTCCATTATCCCTCCGCAATCGGCTGAGCGGTCGCCGGGTATGTTGTCAAGATGTATGCTTGATAAGCAGTGGGGGCAGTGATTACGGTTGTTTGTGCCGCAGTCCCTGACCGTAATGAATTTTCCGCAGGCTTTGCAGTTAAAGCCCTCGTCCTGCGTTCCGTCATCGGTTACTACAGTGTGATATTCGGTTTCTTTGTGTATATTTTTTACCGGTTCGTCTGTGCGTCTGCGTCTGTTCATATTTCCGTCCTTTTCAGATTATTAAAAACGGCAGGTGTATTTCAACCTGCCGCAGTTAAATTAAATTATACGGGCATTACCTTGTTAGCTTTATCAGCGTGTTCAGCGTCAATGCCAAGCTGTTTGTCCTTACGCTTTTCAAAGAACTTTTCAGCTACCTGACCGAACATAGCGTAGCTTAATACGTCCTCGTCCTGCTGTGACCACTTAGCACATTCAGCCTTCAGCTTTTCAAGCTCAGGCTCGATAAGGTCTGCGGGACGGCAGTCGATAGGCTGTTCGTCACCGAGAATCTTCTTTCTGAACTCGGGATCGATGGGAGCAGGTGTCTTACCGTAGCTGCCCTTTACAAGACCCTTGAATTCCTTTGTTACAGTCTTGTAACGCTCACCCAGAATTACATTGAATACAGCCTGTGTACCAACAATCTGTGATGTAGGTGTAACAAGGGGAGGGAAGCCTGCGTCGGCTCTTACACGGGGTACTTCCTTAAGAACCTCCTCAAACTTGTCAGACTTGCCTGCCTGCTTAAGCTGAGAAAGGAGGTTTGAAAGCATACCGCCGGGAACCTGATATATAAGAGCGTTAGCGTCAACTGCAAGGAGCTTGGGATCAAGCAGACCGCTGTCGATGTACTTCTTGCGGAGCGTCATAAAGTATTCTCTTATCTCTGTGAGGAGCTTTAAGTCAAGTCCTGTATCGTACTCTGTACCCTGTAATGCGGCAACCATTGACTCTGTGGGAGCGTGCGATGTGCCGAGTGCTAAGGGTGACATTGCTGTGTCGATAACGTCAACGCCCGATTCGATACCCTTTAACAGACACATTGAAGCAAGTCCTGATGTGTAGTGTGTGTGAAGCTGGATCGGGATATTTACAGCACTCTTGAGTGCCTTTACAAGTCTTTCTGTTTCATAAGGAGTAAGCAGAGCCGCCATATCCTTGATGCAGATAGAATCAGCGCCTGCTTCTTCTATTCTCTTTGCATAGTCGATGTAATACTGTTCTGTAAATACTTCACCGAGTGTGTAAGAAATAGCTATCTGAGCGTGTGCGCCCTCCTTCTTTGCAGCCTTAACGGCTGTTTCGAGGTTTCTTATATCGTTGAGCGCATCGAAAATTCTGATTATATCAATACCGTTTGCTACAGACTTCTGAACGAAATATTCCAGTACATCGTCAGCATAGTGACGGTAACCGAGCATATTCTGTCCTCTGAAAAGCATCTGTAACTTTGTGTGAGGCATTTCACGTCTTAATATACGCAGTCTGTCCCAGGGGTCTTCGTTCAAGAAACGTAAGCATGCGTCAAATGTAGCACCGCCCCAGCATTCAACCGAATGATAGCCTACCTTGTCCATTGTGGAAAGGATAGGGAGCATTTCCTCTGTAGTCATTCTTGTTGCGATAAGCGACTGATGAGCGTCACGCAGTACGGTTTCGGTAATTCCTACTTTTGCCATAACCTTTATTATTCCTTTCAATCAAGAGTTACGCATTGATTGTTGCAATCAGTGTGCCTGTTTCAACAGACTGACCCTTTGTAACATTGATGCTTGCAATTGTACCGTCACAGCTTGCTACAACGTCGTTTTCCATCTTCATAGCTTCGAGAACTGCGATTACTGTACCGTTTGTAACCTTAGCGCCTACTGCGAGCTTAACGTCTACGATAGTACCGGGCATGGGAGCGTTAATCTTAACGCCGCCCTGTGCGCCTGCGGGAGCAACGGGAGCTGCAGCCTTCTTGGGAGCGGGAGCTGCTGCGGGTGCGGCAACAGGTGCTGCACTGCCGTCTGTTTCTTCAACGGTTACATCATAAGCGGTACCGTTTACTGTGATATTGTATCTTTTCATAACAAAAATCCTTTCTTATGTCGATTAATATACGAAGTTAACGTGCTTTTTAGCAGGAGTAACAACTCTCTTTGAAGATGTTGCTTCAATTGCAGATGTCAGTGCGGACTTTGTATCTTCGGCTGTGATAACTCTGTCAACATAGCCGTTAGCCGCAGCTGTGAATGCATCTGCTTCGTTGTCTGCATATTCCTGAGCCTGCTTTGCGTTGTCTTCCGAAACACCGTTTAAGAATACAACTGCCGCTTCGGGAGTTGTGGGAGCGATAACCGCACCTTCCCATGCGAATGTGAAGTCGCTTCCTGCCGCTGTGCTTGCGAGTGCAACATAAGCACTGCCGTAAGCCTTGCCTGTTACAACTGCAATCTTTGCTGTTGTAGCTGAAGCATAAGCCTGTGCGAGCTTTGCACTGTCACGGATGCTTCCTGCAAGCTCAGCCGCACTTGACTTTTCAAAGCCTTCGCTGTCAACGAATGTAACAACGGGGATTGAATAAGCGTCACAAAGAGTAACGAAACGTGCAATCTTTGCACTGTCGTCTGCTGTCAGCTTTGCACCGTTGTTTGTAGCAACAAAGCCTGCTGTTCTCCAGTTAAGGCTTCCTATTGCGGTAACCGCAGATGTACCGAACTGCTTGTAAAGCTCAATAACGCTTTCCTTGTCGGCTACCGAGCTGATAAGCTCTATGCCCTTGAGATCAGCCGATACAGCCGCATCGTTTTCCATATAATAATCGTTTCCTGCTGTTTCAAGATTGTTCGCAGGGAGAACGGATAATAACTGCTTAGCCTTAGCTATAGCTTCATCGCTGTCCTTTGCAAGAATAGCCGCTACACCTGACTTTGCGGCATTCTCGGCTGTACCCGCACCTGCCGTCTTATCATCGGCTGTAAAAGGTGCTGTCATAAACAGCTCTGACTTTTCTGTCATAATGACCATATCAGCCATACAAGCTATCATAGCGGCTGTGCCTGCGCAAAGACCGTCTACTACAGCTATCTGGGGAACAGCACCCGAAAGTGCCGCACTCATCTTGGCTATCTCGCCGTATGCACCGAGTGTCTTCATACCTTCCTTGATATCTCCGCCCTTTGAGTCAAAGATACCGATAACAGGAGCACCGTTTTTAAGTGCCAGCTCGTAAACCTTCTTGATTTTGAGAGCTGCCGCAGTGTTTACCGCACCTGCGTTAACGCTTGTGTCCTGAGCGTACGCATATACGACTGCTCCGTCAACATAGCCGTAACCGCTTACAACGCCTGTCTTTTCACCGTTTGCTCCGACAAATTTGCCAAGCTCGACAAAGCTGTCCTCGTCAAACAGAGAGATGAGCTTGTTTGCAGCTTCGCTTGCGGCTGTCTGCTCCATTTCAGCAATTGTTTTCTTCATTGCCAGAATTCCTCCGTTCTCGCTTTTCTTTGAAGCGGTAAGCTGCTGAAAATAAGAGCCGACCGCTGTTTATAATTATGCCTTTGGGCACATCATATTCAAGTATAATTATAACTCATTTCATCTTTAATAACAAGCGAAATTCGCTATTTTTTGCAACTTTTATGAGATGTGAAAAAATTATCAATGTCAGAGATGTGATTATCGTTGTTTTGCACAAAGCCACGTTTTAAAAGTTCATTCCACACCGTTTCGGATTGCATATTTACGGTACACTTATTTATAAAGTGATTAAAAGCGTAGTTCATAGCGGTTCTCATAAGCCCGTCAACAAGCATTATGTACTGCGTTTCAAGCTTTTCCACAAACAGTGTTTCGCCGTCTGTCGTGCAGACGACCGAGCCTACAGGCGTATCGCCGTCCTTTGCCTCGAACACCAGCTTGTCGGTAATAATGTTGTTTTTAAGTATCGTAATCATTTTTTACCCGTTCTCTTGGTCGATTTGTCGCTCGAAACCAGCGCTTTCAGTCCCTTTAACTCTTCTGCGGTAAGGTCTGCCCATTCGCCCGGCTTCAGCATACCAAGCTTTATATTTCCGACAGCGTTTCTTTTAAGACGCACTATCTGTAATTTTACAGCCTCGCACATTTTTCTTATCTGTCTGTTCTTGCCCTCGGCAATTGTGAATTCAAGCACGGTCCTGTTTTCTTCTTCGGCAAGTACCGCAACGGTGCAGGGAAGTGTAACGCCCGTGTCAATCTTAACACCGGAAGCAAGCGTTGTCAGCTTGTCATCTGTTACCTCGCCCCTTACTGTAACACGGTAGCGCTTCTTTATATGACGTGACGGGTGCATTACGGCATTTGCAAGCGCACCGTCGTTTGTGAGTATCAGAAGTCCCTCAGAATCCTTGTCAAGTCTGCCTACGGGATAAACACGCTCGTCAATGTCGTCGAGAAGGTCGGTAACTATCTTTCTGCCGTGCGTATCCGCCATAGTGGTCACATAGCCTCTCGGCTTATACAGCTTTATGTATCTCAGCTGAGTGCCGGATGAAGCTATCTTTTCGCCGTTTACCGTTACAATATCGTTCTTGGGATCGGCCTTGTCACCGAGAGAAACCGATCTGCCGTTTACCTTTACACAGCCCTGTTCGATATATTCCTCGGCTTTTCTGCGTGAGCAGTAGCCGCTGTCTGCTATTATTTTCTGTAATCTCACTTTTTCCATTGTTCCGTATTCCTTTCAAATTCCGTATCCATACAGTATCAGCGTGTCAGCAGTCCTGCAATGAATTTATATATCACGGTAAAAAAATCCGTTTTACGTTCTTTTTGTACACAGCTTTCAGCGGTTTGGAGCGGCGCTGTTGCTATTGTATTTCCGTTTAGCAGGTAATGTATTTCGCCGACCTTTTCGCCTGCGGCAAGTCCTGCATAAATAAATTTCGGCATATATATTTCTGCGGTTATTTTGTCTTTCTGTTCGTTACACAGCGGCAGTTTTACGATACCGCATTCAACACCGACCGTTTCCTTTTCTGAGCCGACAACAGATAAGGAAAGAGCTGATGAGTCGTACTTCATTTCACAAAGCGTCACTTTTTCGAAGCCGTAGTCCAGCATTTTTGCGTGGTCGCTCCAGTCGTTCGGCGCATTAAGCGTTACCGCTATAAGCCTTACGCCGTCACGTTCGGCACAGCTTACAAGGGTTCTTCTCGCACTGTCGGTAAACCCTGTCTTAACTCCGATACAGCCGTCATAGCTTGTGAGCAGTTTGTTCGAGTTAACGAGTATGCGGTCGCTTTTGGGATTGCCGAAAGAAACCTTTGCTTTTGGCAATCCGCATATTTTTGCAAAGTCCTTATTGTTCATCGCCTCCCGTGTAAGCAAGGCGAGATCGTAGGCGCAGGAATACTGACCGTCTGCGTCAAGTCCCGACGGGGTGACAAAGTTCGTGTCGGTCATACCGATTTCTTCGGCTCTTTTATTCATCAGCACGGCAAAAGCCGATTTGCTGCCCGATATATTTACCGCCGCCGCATTTGCCGCATCATTTCCCGAAGGCAAAAGCATACCGTAGCATAAAGCTTTGCGTGTTACAATATCGCCTTCCCGAAGTCCCATTGAGGTCCCTTCGACCTTTATGGCGGTTGGGTCTACCTCGAATTCCTTGTCAGGTTCTCCTGACTCAAGGGTCAGCAGAGCAGTCATTATCTTGGTCGTGCTTGCTATCTGTCTGTGTTCTTTTTCGTTTTTAGAAAAAAGCACAGTTCCCGTATCCGCCTCAATAAGAATAGCACAGGCGGCTGAAACGTCAGTTTTTGTTTTGTCGGAGCTTTCGAGATAGTCAAGCCGTGCTGCGCATTCGGCATAAGCTGCTGTCGCCGCCGAAAAAGTAAAAATCACGGCAGCTGCGACAGATAGAATCTTTCTTTGCATAACGTTGTCCTTTCCGCATAGTTTTGGTATATCTTATGCGAAAAGGACAGATGTTATTGCTTATTCTTCTGTTTTTTCTTCAGATTCTTCTTCGCCATCCTTCGAGAAGATAGCCTTGATCTTGGAAATAAGGTCGGGTACGCCGCTGATTATACCGTCGATAGCACTGTTGCCGGTTGCACCAAGCTCAAGCATTTTAACGTCGCCGTCACGCTGTACTACGATAAAAGCCTGCGGATTTATCGTGATGCCTGCGCCGCTTCCGCCTGCAAATACTTCCTTGGGAGCTTTTGTGGGCAGATCTGAACCGCCTGCGACAAAGCCGAAGCTGACTTTCGAAACGGGAATGATTATTGTTCCGTCGGGAGAGGTGATAGGGTCGCCTATTATAGTGTTAACGTCAACAAGCTCTCTTATCTTCTCCATAGAAGTTCCCATAAGTCCGTTGATTGGATGCTGTTCTGCCATTTTGATTTCCTTTCCGAAAGCTCACGCTTTCTCTGCTTTTGGCTTTGTATTGCTTTCAGCCGTTGCAGTTTTATTTACATTCTTTGAATTTATCTTCAAATATAATTTTGCTGTTCTGAATAAAAGCCACAAGACACAGCCTATGGCTGTTCCGAGCCTCAGTTTCACTTTGCACGAAAGCTCGTACTCCGTTTTGCCCGATGTAAAGTCTGCGGTAATATCTATCTTTTTCACATTCAGCTTAACGGTATTGTAAAGCACCGCTAAAGCTGTGTGTACAAGCCAGTTTATTTTTCCGTAGTTCATCGCCGCCTGCGCCGCATCTTCTCCGCTTGCCGTTATAAACAGATAAAAGTTACTTACACGGATATGGCTTATAAGCCTCTTTATCGGTTTTGAAGCAGATTCCACAAGCTGTTTTACAAATTCGATCGTTTCGCTGATGTCGCCGCTCAGACCGAGCTTTGATAAAAGACCGTTGTTGCCGTTGTTATCTGCTTTTTTTCCGACTTTATGCGTTTTCTTGCTTTCTTTGGATATATCGCTGCTGCCGTTTGCTTTATCGGCAGTGTTTTCGGTATTCTGCACCGGTTTTTCGTTATCCGCAGAAATGTTATCGCTTTTATCGTCCGGCGATTTTCTTTGTTTTTCCTTGCTTTTCTTTTGCTTTTTATGTTTTTCGTCTTCGGGAGAAACAGAGAATATTGTTATGCCTGCGTATCTGATTTTTATTCTCGTTTCATCGTTTAGATGTACGTTGACTGTTACCGACAGCATGAGAGCAAGTACGATGATGAGCAATATATCTATGAAAATAAGCCAGCCCATAAGCCCTCCGTTTCGGTTTGGTGTGCGGACGGTACTCCGATAAGAGTATCCGCAGGAGTAATCGGATTATTCCTCAAAGCTGTCATCCGGAATAAAGTCGCCGTCTTGCTGTAATGTGCCGATCTCATTCAGGTTTAACTGTCCGTCTTCGTCGGGAAGGCTTGGCAGCTGTGCCAGACTTTCAAGCTTGAAACAGCGAAGGAAGTTGTCCGTTGTCTTGTATGTAATAGGTCTGCCGGGCAGTTCAAGTCTGCCTGCCTCATACAGCAGTTCACGTTCTACCAGCGTGTTTATAACACCGGAGCTGTCAGTGCCTCTGACCTGCTCGACAAACGCTTTAGTGACTGGCTGATTATAAGCTACTACAGCCAGTACCTCAAGTGCCGCAGGGGAAAGCCTTGCCTGACGCTTGTTTTCCATTGCACGCTTTATATAAGGTGCATATTCTTCTCTTGTCGAAAGCTGATACGAGTTTTCAAGCCTTAGCACCCTTATCGCACTGTCGGATACGTTGTATTTTCTTTCAAGCCTGTCAATCAGCTTTACCACCGTTTCCGGCTCGATGCCGCTTGCTTCGCTCAGCCGGTCGAGCGAAATCGGTTCACCCGATGCGAACAGCAGAGCTTCTATTATACAGATTGATTCATTGTAATTCAATTATCCGCCGCCTCGCTTTCATCCGGTTCTCCGAAAGAGAATTCTTCTTCTATTTTATCCTTAGGCACAAAGTGAAGATATTTGTTGTCATCGGTAAACTTTATACGGCTGTTCTTCGACAGCTCTAAAAGTGCCAGAAACACAGCCACGCAGTCCGATCTGGACTGACCCTTATATAACGAATTTACTTCAACCTTATGGCCGTCATTTATACGCTTCAACACATATACTATCTTTGTGAATACGCTGACAAAACTCTTTGCGATGGCAGGCTTTACATGAGGCACGGCTTTTCGTACTGCATCCTTGTAGTTTAAGTTCGACATTGCCAGAAAAAGCTCGTCCGGCTCGTGTATGCCGAGATATGCCTTGTTTTCTTCCACCTGTACGGGCGGACGCACGAACACATCATCGCCTACCCAGCTTTGCTGCAGCTGCAATGCTATCTGCTTGCACATAGCGTATTCTATCAGTACGCCCTGAAGCTCTTTCTTCATTTCTTCCGCTTCGTGCTTTGGCAGAAGTGCGGCTGACTTTATGTAGATAAGCCTTGCCGCCATTTCGAGAAATTCGCCCGCTATTTCTATATCGGCCTGCTTCATTCGGTCAAGATACAGCATAAACTGTTCGAGCAGAAGAGAGATTTCTATATCGTAAATGTTCAGCTTATGCTTTGCGATAAGGCTCAGCATAAGATCGAGCGGCCCTTCATAGACCTCCAGCTTGAATTTCAGTTCCTGCATTTCTTATACTCCGAGAGGTACAAGAGGAACGTAAGAGGTCGTGAAATCAAGAAAGCTCATAACCGCATTGTCAAGGAAGTTCAGCGGTGCATCAAGCACACCTGTCCAGCAGATAGCGAGTACGGCGATCATTATATACTGTTCGTACTGCATCAGCTTGAAATATGTTCTTTCCTTTAAGAATACGAGCATTATTCTTGAACCGTCCAAGGGCGGTATGGGGAGCAGGTTGAACACTGCAAGCGAAACGTTGATGCTTGCCGCCATATCAAAAGCGTAGTAAACATATGCTACAACATCGGGATTTGAAGCACCGAAGAAGAACCATACAAGCTTTCCGATAAGTACGAAAATGTATGAGAGTATAACATTGGATAAAGGTCCTGCCGCCGCAGTCAGTGCCATGAACGTTCTTGCGGAAACCTTTCTTGCTCTGACGGGGTTTACGGGTGCGGGCTTGCCCCAGCCTAGTCCGACAGTAAGCATACCTATAGTACCCCAGAGATCCCAGTGCCTTATTGGGTTCAGCGTGATTCTTCCCGAATAAAGTCCTGTATCATCGCCCAAAAGATATGCCGCAAAGCAGTGTGCGCATTCATGTATCGGTATGGCAATAAGCAGGATCACCGCATAAGCGAATACAGTGATGATAATGCTCCGCTGATCGCCAAGACTGTTCATTATATTAAGTAACATAGATTTTCCTTTCACATTTGAAAATTACCGCTATTAAGGCAGTATATTCATATTCTATTATACACTATTACCGCCGCATTTGCAACTGTTTTTTTGCTTTATGTCTTATTTTCGGCTGTCATACGGCGGTTATGCGATAAATTATTATAGGGGATAAAAATAAACCGCTCATTAAGAGCGGTCGGAATTATTTCTTATCTTTCTTTACATTGATTTCGGGAATAGCCACATTGTCGTAATTTACCGGCTCTTCGTCTGTTTCCTCGGTATCGCTTTGTTTTTGCTCTATTGCGTATACCTCCGGAAAAGCGAGATTGTCATAAAGAACATTGTAGTTTTCCTCCGAATGTCCTGCTTTACCATTCATTTTTTCTTTTTTCTTTTTCTGCTTGTCTTTATCTTTGCCGAACATATAAACCCCTCCAAAAGTAAAACACTGTAGGTTTACAGCATATTTATAAAGAACGTGATGGTGATACTGTTGAGAAAATCCGCAAACAGACTGCCTATAAGCGGAACAAGGAGATACGCCTTTACAGACGGCGCATACCTTTGACATATAGCCTGCATATTGGCCATTGCATTTGGTGTTGCACCCATACCAAAGCCGCACATACCGGCTGTCAGCACTGCCGAGTCATAATCTCTGCCCATAATTCTGTATACGACAAAATAGGAATACAGGAACATCAGCAGTACCTGTCCGCCGAGCATGATTATCAGCGGTAATGCAAGGTCGGCAAGCTGCCAGAGCTTCAGTGTTATCATTGCTATTCCGAGAAATAACGACAGGCATATACCGCCGAGGTCGTTTATTTCGCCCATATGAATGGTGATTTTGCCCGTGTATTCGCCGATATTACGCATAAGAGCGGCAACAATCATCGCACCGATGTATATCGGGAACGTCATTCCCGTCATAGTCAGCAGGTAGGAGATTACCGTGCCTGCGCCGACAGCGAGTACAAGCTGATATACGGCGGGAGCGTACATAGAGAAGTGACGCTCGTGCTTCTTGCCTTCTTCGACAAGCAGGCTGTCGTCCTCGGGTACGACTGTCTTTAATAGGTCGTGCTTTACTATAAGCCGTCTGCCGATAGGTCCTCCGATAAGGCTTCCTGCGACAAGTCCGAATGTAGCCGCCGCAGTACATAGCGTGGTAGCGCCCGATACTCCGAGATCCTCAAGAACAGGACCGAACGCACCTGCCGTACCGTGACCGCCGACCATTGGTATAGAACCGGTACACATACCTATAAGCGGATCGAGTCCGAGCAGATTTGAAAGTCCGAGTGCGGTGAAGTTCTGTCCGATTATCAGCAGAATGACCAGTATCAGAAATACTATCATCGACTTTCCGCCGCTTTTGAGGACTTTAAGGTTTGCCTGGAAGCCTACAGATGTGAAGAACAGTACCATACAGACTTCTTTCAGCGTATCGTCAAAGCTGACGTCTGCAAGACCAGTGCCATGCAGGATGCAGGTGAGTATCGCAAACAGCAGACCGCCTATAACGGGAGCGGGAATGCAGAACTTTTCAAGGAAATGTATCTTTTTGCGCAGAAATGCGCCAAGCATCAGGACAAGCACAGCTATTGCTACTGTCTGATACATATCAAGTGCTATGCTCATCTTCTTACTCCGTTTCTACGTTTATTCCGTTTTCGCCGTAATACTCGGCGGCACTCGGATGAAACGGGATATTGATGCCGTTGACAGCTGATTTTCTGTCGGTTACGATATTTACGGGAAGTGCGTTTTGTATGGTTTCCGAGTTATCGAAAATCGCCTTAGTTATCGCTTTCACTGTGTCCTTAGGGCAAGAATTTCCTGCAAGCAGTACAGCGGTAACACCTATAGTCTTGACGTCTTCGGTCTGACCTTTGTAAGTGCCTGCGGGTATCGTGCAGGCAGAGTAGTAGCCGTAGGAGCTTACAAGGTCGTCTATCTTGTCGCTGTCAAGCGAAACAAGACGAGTAGCGCCCTTGTCGCAGAGTGATTTTACAGTAGGATTAGGTGCACCGATAGTGCAGAAAAATGCGTCTATAGTGCCGTTTTCAAGCTGACTTGCGGCATCCTTGTAATCAAGGTTTACCGTCTTTATCATATCCTCGGCAATGCCGTATGAAGTCAATATCTGCCTTGCGTTATGCGCAGTACCCGATTCTTCTTCACCGATGCTTACAGTCTTTCCTTTAAGATCCGAAACGCTTTTTATATCACTGTCACTGCGTACTGCGATCTGACAGCTTTCGGTGAACAGTCCTGCTACTGCGCCGAAATCATGGTATTCTTCTTTAAAGCCGTTTCTGCCGTTCCGCGCATCGTCTATTATGTCGGTCTGAACCACTGCCATCTGAAGATAGTTTTCTGAGAGCAGACGCATATTTGCGGCAGAGCCTGCCGTTCTTTTGATATTGATATTGTAGCTTTCGAGCGAATCTATTGCATTCAGTTCACTGCCGAAAATGTAGTAATTTCCGCCCTCAGCCGCCGTGCCGATTCTCACTTTGTCGCTTAGGTTGCAGCCGCCGCATAAAAGCAGTATTGCACTGCATAACAGCGGTATCAAGAATTTTTTCATTTTTCACCTCAGGTTATATTGTATAAAAGATATTGTAGCAAGAATTTATTGTAATGTCAAGTAGAAGAAGTTGACGGCTGAGGGGATATGTGGAAGATGGATAGAAAGAAAATCGCCGTACAGGGTACGGCGGTAAGGAAATAATGGTTATTTATTGATTTGGTTGATTTGGTTTTTCCATATTGTAAATTCGTCTATCAACGGAAAGCCGGTTAAATTTAAATCCGTGTTTTTGTTTGATTCACAGAATTCTTTGATGTTTTTCTGTATATCTTCATATTCATCATATTCCAGATTGCTCCAAGCAGTATTACATCTCTGAATTTTACTGTTTTTCGATTCATTCAGTGAAGTTACAATTGTATTATTATAATATTCGAGAATTTTGCTGTCCAATGGCATTTCGCATTGCTGAAATACTTTTTGATAATCAGAAGCGTCACTGAATAGCATCAGATACTTACACGTCATGTTTACTATCTTCTGTGCTTTGCCGTATTTTATATTTTCAACATCAATGGTATATTTATATGTATCGGAATTTTGAACTTTCGATATTAATTTATTCAGTTTATTCATTGCGCTTTTATACTCATCAAGAAAGTATTTTGATATTATCGCCAGTTTATATTTAAAAGTCAAATTTTCAGCGATTTCTCTTTCTGCTTTATCTTTAGTATATATATTATTTATTTCAATATCCTTGTTGGTTGTTTCTTGACAGGTGTCGTCTTTATCTTTAGAATCAGTAAACAGTTTGACAATCAAATCTGTGAGATTTTCCTTACAATCATCAATAAGCTTATTTTTTATCTCTTCCCATTTTCCATCTTTGCAGGCATTCTTTAAAGCTTCGTTGCCTTTAAATTTAAGGCTCAATCCTTTTATTGTGCGTGTACTCATATCAATATAAGCCTTGTCAACAGCAAGACGTACATCTTCGTGCTCGCTGATTGATAATCCGAGCTTATCTCTGTATTTTCCCCACGTCATGAAAAAACGAAATTCTTCGGCTAATACGTCATTTGATTGTTCGTTCATTTAATATTTTCTCCTTTTTTGATTTTGGGTATATGCTTTATTATAACATATTTCCTGACCGATTCAATATCACCCTACACCCTTATCCTCGCAACCTTTCCCCACGGCGGCTCGACTTCTTCATTATTGAGAAGCCACAGCACCGGTATATTCATTGCTGCGCTTTCATCGGGAAAAGGTGCAAAACCGTCTGTGAGGATAATAATGCTCACGGGCAGGTCGTCGGACATATATTCCTTTACATATTGAAAGATTATCCCGAAATCCGTACCGCCCCCGCCGGCAGCTTCTATTTTGCGGAATTCGTCCTCATCGCTGAACGGTACAGGTTCGATTATATCAGCGTCGAAAAATCCCAGCCATCCCGACAGCTTACCTCCGAACTGATCAATCGCCCCCTTGATTTCTGAATAAGCCGCTGTTATCTCTTTGTCGGACATTGAACCCGATGTGTCTATCATGAAAAGTATCTTTTCAACCTTATCGTCCTTTTCGTTGAAATCCGGCAGAAAGAAAGGACTGTCGGAAAATCTCCTGTCGGGCGGTGTAAACGAGTAATCGCTTATTTCCTCTTCGACAAATTCGTCCAGTATTGTCCGCCAGTCGGTCTGCGGCTGCCGGAGCTCTTTCAATATACGCTTTGCAAACATCGGCAGAGTACCACGACATGTTATCGAGTCACGGACAGATATTGCCTCGCCTGCGTCTTTGATATGTTTTACCCACAGGTCTTTCAATAATTCATTGTCTGTTTTATGTTCATTCCAATGTGAATGGTCGTCCCAGTTACCGTTTTTATCAGCACAATCGTTTGACTTTCCCGATTTTTTACCGCTTTTTCTGCTTTTGCCGTTTTGAAATTTTGGTTTGCCCTGATTATCACTGTTTCCGTTACCATCATTATCATCGTCATCGTCACTGTCGTTGCCGTTGTTATCATCACTGTTACCATCGATGCCGTTGCCACTGTCACCGTCACTGCTCCCGCTGTTATTGCCTTGCTCATCGCTCTCATCGGCGGAAACAGTCACGGGCAGAAGAGAATATAACTGCTCAACGGTATAATTATATCCCTCTGAGCCATCAGGTGCAAGATGCATCGATTCGCCGTATGCGCCGAGTGTAATTGCGCTTTTATCCATATTTTCGGATAACAGAATATTCGAGTTTACCACTATATCGCAGGCAATATTGAACTTTTCATTGTCAAAACCGCCAATGCGGTCATAGTGGCGCAAAGCTATATGAACTATCTCGTGCATAAGCACGAAGTCAAGCTCCCTGTCGTTCAGCGTATCAAGAAAATCCGGTGAAAACATTATCTTCTCACCGTCTGTTGCGGCGGTAGATATATTTTCATCAAGTGCAAATCCGATGTGCATAAGGAGCAGCCCGTAAAACCCGTTGTTTATAAGTATACGCATACGGGATAAGAGCAGCCGTTTTATGTATCCTCTGACTTTTTCATCTGACAGAACCATTCATCAAACTCCCTTTCGTCTGTAACCAGTGTATGAATTCGGGTATTCTCATCAGCTTTTCCTTGTAGTTCTTTTCTATATACATATAGTCTTTCATCAGCACTGCGGAAAAGTCGGGCGGCATACGGTCGGCATAGCGGATAGAATTTGCTATGCGGTTAATATCCTCCTTGTGATTACGGGCGTACACGGTCATTGAAGAAGTCAGCGCATACAGTGCGTCCGTACCTTTCGGCACAGGCGGATTTTTGCCGTCAAATATTTCTTCAATATCGGGTAGCCTGTTGTAAACATTGCACCATGTCCTTAGCTCCACAGCCGTACCTGTTCCGATAAGACCGCATATAAGCTGATACATGTCGTCAATATTGTCGCTTATGCCGTTTAAGATATTGCTTACCATCTCCCACGAACGCGGGGTAGGAAAAGCAAGGTCATTGCTGTCCGCTTCAAAACGCATAAGATAATCCTGCCTGAATGAAAGAAATCCGATTACTTTTTCGTTTACGCCGCTTTTTATCGCCCATTCTTTCCATGAAACAAAATTGCCCTCGACTTCAATATGTAACAGACGGTTGGCAAGTGCTTTCGGCATCTTGTACGCCACCGATTTGTCGGTAGTTCTGTTTCCTGCGGCGATAACTATGCAATTATCGGGTAACTTATGCTCACCCACGGTCCTATCAAGCGTTATCTGATATGCCGCCGCCTGCACCGACTGAGGAGCGGCAGATATTTCGTCAAGAAAAAGAATGTTTATCACGTCATCGCTTTCGTCCATTCTGAAAATCTGAGGTTTCAGCCATACCGCAAGAGTTTTGTCCTCGTTTGCGGTAGGAATACCTCTCAGGTCAATCGGATTGAACAACAGCAGTCTTACATCGGTGACGTGAACCTCTTTTCCCGTACCGTACTCTATTTCCTTTGCTATCTGCCGTACCGCCTGAGATTTACCCACACCGGGTGCTCCCCAAAGCATGACAGACGGCATAGTCCTTATCGGCAGACCGTTGTTTATTATCGATATATATGCGTGCGAGAGCTTTTCCGTCATACGGTTTACATCCATCAGAGGAATATCGGAAAGTCTTATTTCTTTATTGTTATTCATTTTTTATCTACTCCTAACTTTTCGTCAAGCATTCTGACCTCTTCTTTGTATTCTTCAATCATTTCTGTGTAATCTTCCGGGTTTGCCAGTGAGTTTTTAAGTTCTTTTTCCTTGTCGTCAAGAGCTTCAAGCTGTTTGTTCAGCTTCTCGCAGAGTTCATCAAGAGTGCTTAGTGTATTGTCTATACGCACAAGGTTTCCGATTTCCGTATCACCGAGTTCAACACGGTATGAGCCGTTTTTCTTTAGCCACACATAAGGGTGGATTTCGCTCATATTTGCGGGCAGAATGATCTTAAAGCCGTGATAAACCGTAAGTTCCTTTTCATACGGCATAAGAATGTAGCTTCTGAGATTTTCGTCAAGATATTCCCTGAACGCTTTTCGCCTGTTTGCATATTCGGCTTTTGCCTTGCTGTCAGAAAGCGGCGGCTGAGATGAAACATCAGCTTTATACTGCTTTGCGTCAAGTATGCAGTTGCTTATTGCTCTGAGAAGAGTGCGGCGTTTTGACGGAATTTCGGAAAGCTCATTTTTCATTTCTTCACACTGCTCAATCCGCTTTTTCTGCAACAGAATACAGCGTGAAAGATTGTTTGTGGCTTCTACACGCTGTTTTATCAGCGAGTTTCCGACGGCAAGCGCCTTTACCTCAGCATAGTCAAGAACAGTGCCGTCAATATCCGTGCTGTCACGGTCGGTAAGCGTTCCGGACAGCAGAGAAGTGATGAAACGCTGTTTTGTTTCAAGCAGTTGCCATGAGTATGCGTCAAAGCTCCCCTCTGTGATATAACGGTAGATATATACTTTGGAGTTTAAGTTGCCCTGCCTTAAAATTCTGCCCTCACGCTGTATCATATCGGCGGGCCGCCACGGAATATCAATGTGATGAAGAGCAATCAGCCTGTCCTGTATATTAACACCCAACCCCAGCTTGAATGTCGAGCCTATCAGTATACGGATATCGCCGTTTCGCACCGCAGTGAAAAGTGTGTTTCGCTGTGCGTCTGTTTGCGCATCATGGATATACGCTATCTTGCTTTCCGGTATACCCATTGCCATAAGCAGCCATTTTATTTCGTCGTATATGTTGAAAGCATGGTTATGCGGAGTAGAAGAGTCGCAGAAAATCAGCTGTGCGCTTTTTCCTGCCTCGGTTTTATGATAAATTTCAAAAACGTTTTCTGCACAGCGTGCGACCTTTGATTCGTAGGTGAACGGAAGAGAATTATTGACAAGCCTCATATCAAGAGCCGCTTTACGTCCGTCTGTGGTGATTTTCAGCATATTGTCTTCATCTCGTGGAACAACACCCCGTCTGACATCTTCCGCACGGGCTGAGATCAATTTCAGATAATCCGAAAATTCGGGCGTCTTGCAGATAAGAGCATCCCTGTAACCGTCCGTCTGCGGTATTTCTGCGGTAATATCCACCTTGTGAAAATCCGCAAACGATGCGATCAGGGAAGTAAGTTCGGGCAGATTATGAAACTTTGAAAGTCTTGTTGCCAGTCGGTAAGTTCCCGTGTCAACATCTATCTCAAAGTCGGTTTTTCTTTCCGCAAACATTCCCACCCATGCGTCAAACGTCTGCAAATCAAGCATACCTAGTTCACCGCTCTGAAGATATTGCTGAAATACGAAAGCATCGCTCACCGAGTTTGTAATAGGCGTTCCCGTAGCCATGACAACGCCCTTGCCGTCATTGTTTTTCTGCACGATATGCACCTTGTCCATCATGTCACGGCATTTCTTTGAGCCTGTCTTGTTCAGTCCAAGCACCTTGTCAATCTGTGTGTCAAGCGGAACATTCTTGAAGTTGTGCGCTTCATCGACAAAAAGCCTTGTTATTCCGAGATCGTCAAAGAATACAGTATCATACATATCGTTAAGAGCAATATACAGTTCATTTATGGCTTTATCAAGGTTTTCAACTTTCTTTCTGATTCTTGAAGTGTTACGGCTTTTCTCCCGCATGATGGATTTGAATTCGTTTTTCTTTTTTTCGAGCTCGGCTATTGCTTCTTTTTTTGAAACAGGTATGCTTTCAAAACAACTGTATGTAATGATTATGCCGTCATAGTCATTGCCGGCAATATCTGTCAGTACACGCTCACGCTTTGACGGAGTGAAGTTCTTCGGCTCAATGCAAAGAATATTGGCATTGGGGTACATTTTAAGGAATATGTCCCTCCACTGTCCGACAATATTGTTCGGGACAACGTACATATTCTTCTTTGACAGTCCCATACGGCGCAGTTCCTGACCTGCCGCTATCATTATATAGGTCTTGCCCGATCCTACATCGTGGGCAAGCAGGGTATTTGGAGAAAAGATAATTCTGGCGACCGCATTTTTCTGATAAGGGTAAAGCCGGACCGACTTGTCCATTCCGGGAAAAGTCAGAAAAGAACCGTCAAAATTTCTGCGTTTAACACAGGCATATTTTTCGTCGAAAATATCGTAAAGTCTTTTCTTTCTTGCAGGATCGCTCCATATCCAGCGCTGAAATTCCTTTATCATCTTTTGCTGTTGTTCGACTGCATTTATGGTTTCCTCACGGTCAACGACACGCTTTTTGCCGGATTTGTTTGATGGGCAATCTGTTATAACGGTCACGGTCACTGACTTCATATTCAGCGTTCTTTCAAGAATATAGAGCGCATTCAGTTTAATGGTACCATAGTTGAACGATGTAACGCCGTTCATATAACGTGACTTTTCCGGTATTTCCCACGAGCCGGTATATTCATCGTGGATAGTCTTATAACTTTCACGGAGCCTTTTTTCATCATAGACGGTATAGGGAAGAGTTCTTAAAGGATCACCGAAAAGATGTTCTATGAAGCTGTCGATTATATCCGCAGGGATCCACGGAGAGCCGGGTGCAACGTATATATCGTCACACCTTACAGCAGGAGGAAGAACATTTTTTATAGCTCTGACATTCTCTTCAAAATAGCCGTTATATTTTTCGTTTGCTTTTTGCGCCGACCGTAGCTTGATTTTAAGGTTGCCCGAAAGATATTCATCGGCAGTCTGCCAGCCTTTGTAGAAGCATTCGTTCCATGATTCCGAATCCTGATATATTGAGCCTTTAAGCGTACAGATTACCGTTTTCATATCTGCACCGGTCACGGCGGAAATATATTCAATATCGACGTAGCCGAGGTTTGAAAGCGACAAAATAAGTCCGTCGGGAATACTGTCTGTGTGTATGCCGTCGGTACGGCTGTCATTTTCAAAAACGTTGCTCCAGTCAAGCGGAAGTTCCATAGCAGTGACCTGATCGATATGAGCGTTTTTTGCCGCCTGCAACGCTTGTTCTTTTTTTTCCTGCTCAAGTATGCGGTTACGTTCTTCCTCTTCCTTTTCACGTTTATGTGCTTTTGTCTGTGCTTTTTGAAGTCGGGATATGGCTTTTCCGAGTTCGGCGGAACTGTAACCGTCGATGCTTTTAAGCAGATTTGCAATTGTATCCTGTAAACTCTTTTCCATGCATGTCCCTCCCTGACAGCCTTTGTATATAATTATCTATAATGCAATTATACACAAGCCCCTGTCCCAAAAACAGTACATTGTTATGTTGCAGAAGAAATTTATGCACAAAAGTGGGGCAGAAAATAAAAACAAGCCGTATTTCTACGACTTGCCATAATTATTAATTTGTTTTACGAGAGCATAAAACTGTAAGATCTGCTATCTGACAGCTTTCATCCCCCAAGATAAACCCTGAAATTCCTCTCAAGCAACGTTTTCACAAGCTCCTCGTTACTCCTTATCCTGTGCTGTGTTTCAATTCCGTAGGCACTGTCAAAGTCGGTGCTGTGCAGATCGCTTCCTGCGGTGATAACCGTATCTGCATTACCGAAAACACGGATTGCTTTTTCGTTTTCAATATCACGATTTCCTCTGTTGTAGCCCTCGATTCCGTCAACTATCGAAATATCCGGTACTTCATCTGGATTTTTTATGTAATCTCTGTCACGGAAAGGATGAGCGTAAGCTATAAATCCGCCGACTGAGTGGATCTCTTGTGCCCATATATTCAGATCGGCATTTCTCAGAAACGGACGTGATAAAAGAAATTCCGGCTCAAAGCCGTAGGCTAAAAATTCCTTGCCGTTACCGTAGCCTTCTTCAATGCCGAAAAACAGGTCAAAATCAAGTTCTTCGGCGATTTTTCTGCCGTTCGTGTATGCCTTGCTGTATTGCATAATAAGCTGTTCCCACGGCAGAGAACGTGAAATACAGGTGTTGCCTCTTATAAAATGGTTTGTTACAACAGCACCCGAAAAACCGATTTTTACATACTGCTTTATCATATCTTCTACCAAGCTTACAGCGCAGGCGCTGCCTTCTTTGGTGTGCATATGCAATTCGTATCTGTACATAAGAAACTCCTTTTGATTCGATGAATGTTCGGATATTATTATAACACATTTTGAGAGGTTTTGCAAAGGTATGTTTTATCAGAGTGCAGTCTATGGCAAAACCCCGATTAAAAAGCAAATCGGGGTTTTGTCTAAGCTGTTATAGCTGAATTTAAATTTACAAACTCGGATAATTGCGGGTTTATTGCGATGATTGCAGTGCTATTTTGCTAACTTTTGTTCGCCGTTCTCGCTTGTGTAATAAATATAATCGTAATCTCCCCACAGCGAACGTGGGATTATTTTTTCACCGCTTACAATTTCGCTGAGAATGCCTGTTGAAAGGTCGTAACGCTTGATGCTGTCCTTTTCGCTGATAAAATAGATGCTGTGAGCATCGTAAATCAAGCCTTCGGTTACAGGCTCGTCTATTATCAGTGACGCATTTTTATTTACGCCTACCTTATACAAACCGCTGTCTGTAACAAAGAAAAAATCTCTGTCATCGGTGAAAACCAAGGAGCTTGTCGTAAATATGCTTTCGCTGTCCTTAAAGGTAAGTCCGAACAGATTTTTTTCTACTCCTCGGGTGTTCTGAGCGATTGTTTGTGTTGAAAAGTCATTCAGGTCATAGTACCGCATTGCTTCTGTTCCGTCTTTGGCGATATACTCGACTAAAATGTAATGCTCGGTTATAAAGCAATGAATGAAAGTTTCGTCCGAAAAATAACTCTGCGGAATATCGAGTTTTTCATTGCTTACAAGGTCAATCAGCGATATTGAAAATCCACCGGAAGATTGATTGGTTTCAAGAACGATTTCATATTTGCTTGTTTTCAGTTCATTTGTAAAGGGAATATTATATTCGCCGATCAAGGTATATGAGCCGCCTACAAGCTTCATTGTATCTTCGGGGTCGTAGCGGTTATTTGCAACACTGCACGAGGACAGAAGCAGTGAAGTGACAATGCACATCGTTGACAAAAGTGCCGCCTTGCGTATCTTTTCCCTTTTTCTTTTCAGTCGGTTATTGCAGGAAAGAATCGTTCCTGTGCAAGCTGCCGCCGAAAAAATCAGCAAACCGCACATAAGCACTGCAGTATACCAAAGAGGCACTCCCGAAAACTGCATATAATTGTTTTCGGCGGTCGGCGTGACATCGCCGTAAAAATAACCGTAGCCACGCATAGCCCCTGTCGGCAGAAGATAGCTGAGATTTGAGCGATTGCCGACATAGTCGACAACTATCTGCACGGTTACAAGCGAAAATACGCTTGCGGCATAGCTTTTAAAAAGCTCGGAAATAAGAATTGCAACCGAGGCGATAAAAATGCTTCCCACCAGTTTAATAAGCTGGGTCTGAATAAACAGGCCGCCTATAGAAAGCTCAGCCGTGCAGTTCGTCATTATCACTATACCTCTTGCGGAATACGCCCAGTATTCAAAGGGAAGCTGTTTTGAAAGACAGTATCCCTCAACCGCCGAGAGTAAAACCGATGCCACTGCGACCGCTAAGAGCAGAACTGCCGTTTTTGCCGCCATACTGCGTGACTGTCCTGCCGGAGTGGTACACAGAATATATCTTGTCTTGCTTGTATACTCTGTGATTACGCTCAGACTGCATATAAGACAGATTGCAAGCACAAAAAGGTAATCGGCTGACGCATCACATATTATGGGGATATAGCTTACAGGAAGAATATCGCATTGGCGTTCTTGCGCCTGCCGTACCTGTTCGACAGTTTTTTCAATCTGTTTTTTGATATTGAGCGTAGGTTCGTACAGCTTCATCTGCTCGTAATATTCAATATCCGATATTTTGTGTTCCAGACGCTGATCAATCAGCTTGTCGTATTGTTGACTTGCCGTTTCAAGCTGCTTTTCAAGCTCGTCTGCACGGTCAGTTTTTTCTTCGGTCACTGCCCCTATAAACGGAGAGATTATCTCAAAATATTTCTCTCGCTCTGTGGCGGAGTCAAATCCGTATGTCTGCTTTGCAAGCGGCAGAGAAGATAGCAGTCTTACTATTACTACAGCTGCCAGAATTATTATTGCGTACTGTTTTATCAGTATCTTTTTCATCTCATATACAAATATTTTCATATAGCATTACACCTCGCTTTTCCGGTAAGCCGTATCGCATGTTGCGGACAGGCGACAGCAAAGCAAATAAGATTTACTGTAACGCAAAGAAGTATTGTAAGTATCGGCAGGAAATTTATGTTAAGCACAGGGAAGCCCAGCACATTAACAAATTCCGCATCGGTGAAAAAGTTACTCATACATATCATAGAAAAAGGAGAGAATTGTGATGGTATAGAGCCGTGCAGATAGATAAGCGCACCTATTGCGCAAAAGCTCAGGGCATAGGAAATGCCGATGTTTTTCTGGGTAGAGGATATGAGCAGTACAATTTCACCGATAAGCACAGTAAGCAGAAATCTCATAAACGCCGTAATAAGTATTGCGGTAAATATGCTTATGTCAAGCGGCGCATAAGTAAAGCTGTGTATCGCATATATCGGCTGCTCCAAAAATTCAATGCCGTACCGACAGCCGAAGGATAAAATATCCGTAAATGTCATTATCACCGTAATGGCGGCACAAAATGCGTACATACACAAATGCTTTGCAAAAAATACGCTTTTGACCTTTCCACAGGCACATATTATCTTGTCATCGCTGATAGCCTTTTGTTTTGAAAACGAGGGAGCAAATACAAACAGCACCATTATCATCGAAATAAAGGTAGAGAACTCATAGTCGAAGTAAAGGGCGTAAGTATCGTAATTGCCGTATACGTCTATATGACGGTTTCCGTACAGGCGTTCAATCTGCTGAGCCTCTCTCACCTTGTAGTCGTTTTTGCCCTCGTAAAACGCAATTGCGGTCTGTGTTTTCTCTCTAAGCACAATGATATTGTTTATGTATTCTATCGCATATTTCATTTCTTCGATAACTTTTTCCGACGACCCGTTATCTCCGAATGCAAAGCCGGTATAATATCTGTCATCGGGCGTAGTCGGATAGTCGAAATCCGATGAGCTTACAATAGCCGACATTTCATTTCTGTATGCGGCTATCTGCTGTATTTTTTCATCGGTGATCTCACCTTTGTACGCCTGATAAATATTGTGCATAGGACCGTCGGCAAGATAATCCTGTGTGCCATATAGTTGAACGGTTTCATTGTGCTTGTACAGGCTTACAAGTATAAGAGCCGCAAACAACAGCAGAACGGGAAGCCGCAGTATATTCTTTTTCAGTTCATATTTAAACAGTTTCATATCACATATCTCCGAAATAATATATACATACGTCCTCAAGTGTAGGCGGTACTGA